>WNGF01001807.1_pt1 | contig 30900 bp, 24 predicted proteins | sample 5400641 | NCBI WGS metagenome assembly WNGF01 (sample SAMN13153371, study PRJNA577476) | soil metagenome | isolation source: 80 cm soil or saprolite under grassland replicate 2 | place: USA:California | collected 2016-06-15 | reverse complement strand
TGGATCTGGCCGTAGCGCAGGAAGCGCGCGTTCTCCAGGCCGGGGATCATGCGCAGGATGCGTGCCTGCTCGCCGAACTTGAGGTGGTTCTGGAAGCCCACGAGATTGTAGCTGTCCGCGCGCAGGTTCTCCTGGCGAAGTTGCACCACTGCGTAGGGAATTTGCCCCGTCATTGGATTGCGCAGGCCCACGGGCTTCATCGGCCCGAAGCGCAGTGTCTCCGGCCCGCGGCGGGCGGTCTCTTCGATCGGCAAACAACCCTCAAAGTAGGGAACACGGTCCCACTCATGCGAGTCGGCGGATTGCGCCGAGATGAGCGCGGCGAGAAAAGCCTCATACTCTTCGCGCGTCATCGGACAGTTAATATAGTCGGCCGTGCCTTTTCCGTAGCGCGCGGCGCGATAGACCTTGGAGTGGTCGATGGAATCAGCTTCCACGATGGGCGAGATCGAGTCGAAGAAGAACAATCGCTCGCTGCCGCCGAGGCGCTGAATCTCCGCGGCCAGTGCATCCGATGTTAGCGGGCCGGTGGCGATGATGATGATGCCGCCGAAGCCTGCGAGCGATGTAACCTCGCCGCGCTCCACACGAATCAGCGGCTCGGCGGCGATGGCGTCGGTCACGAACTGGCTGAACTGCGCGCGATCGACCGCGAGGGCGTGTCCGGCGGGCACGCTTGAGCGCGCCGCCACGTCCATCAGCAGCGAGCCGGCGCGGCGCATCTCCTGCTTGAGCAGCCACGGCGCCGTGTTTTCGCTGTCGCTCTTGAGCGAGTTGGAACAGACCAGCTCGCCGAACAGGTCGGTCTCGTGCGCCGGAGTGCGGCGCAGCGGCCGCATCTCATGCAGCGTAACTTCCAGCCCGCGGCGGGCGCATTGCCAGGCAGCTTCAGGACCGGCCAGCCCGGCGCCGATGACACGAATCCGCGTTGGCGATTTTGTTTGCGGATTGGACTGCTTAAGCAATGGTCGTCTTTTCGGTTCGGGCGCGCCTGCGCGACTTGGTGAAGCGTAGAAGGGCTACGATGAGCGCGATGAGCACAGCCAAGCCGGCGAGGGTTGCGCCGCGATGATGCTTGTAGGCGATGGCCAGGAAATCGAAGATCTCTGGGCCGAAGGCAATGATGAGCGTGCCGAGGAGCAGGAAGCGTAGCAGCCGCCCGACAAAAACCGAGAGCAGAAAGTGCACGTAGCGCATCTCGGTAACGCCCGCCATTAGCTGAAAGGCCTTGAACGGAAAACCCGGTGGCATGATCGCCGGAATGATCAGCGCCAGGTCGCCGTACTTCTCCGAGAGCGCGTGCATGCGGGCGAAGCGCCGCGGGCCAAGCCGCTTCTCTACCAGCTTCTCGCCGCCCTGGTAGCCGATGAGATAAGGAACGGTGCCGCCGAGGGTCGAGCCAAGCGCGGCCATAAGCGCGTAGGTCACGCAGCGCCGCGGATCGATGGCGACATAGTAGGCCACCATGGGATCGATGGGAATGCCAAGAAACGCAGCGTCGATGAGCGCGATAAGACCCACGGCCCAGATGCCGCCCAGGGGGGCGAGCAGGGCCATGACCCAGGCCTTGTAGCGAATCAGAATAGCTTTGAGAACTTTCACGAGAACATCGCCGTCCCACGCAATTGGCGCCGCGCTGCATTTTTGTGCCGGGAGTACGCAGTCATTGTATCAAGCCCACGGAGAGGCAATGCGGACGCTGAGGCGCGCGAGCTCAACGGCGGGAGTGAGCGTCGGCTGCCTGATTGTCGAAGTCGCGGACTGCCTGCTTCATCTGTTCGGGTGTAGCTTCAGTGCCCGGATGCAGCGTGCGCCACTGCTCAGCGGCCTTCGCCCGAGCAGCTCCGGCGGCCGGTGCATTGCCCGCAGCCTCTTCGATCATCGCGAGCCGCGCGTGGGCGATGTAGAGTGCCAGTCTCTGCCGAGAGTTGGTCGGCGGCGAGTAAAGTGCGAGATGCTGCAGGGCTTCGAGTGTGCGGATCTCAGAGAGCACGGCCTGGCGCGCGTGCTCTGCATCGGCATGCTGGAACTGCGCGCCTGAGAATGCCGAGAACTCGCGCTCAATTGCGCTGACGCGCAGCGAGAAGAGACGCACCGCAAGCGCCTTGCCCTCGGGCACTCCGGTCGCTAATCCCACGAGCAGGCCCAGGAGGGAGCTGACGAAGAAGGCGATCTTAATCGCCCGGTTGGTCTCGGCAAAACTCCGGCTCATCGCACGTTCCGTGTATCGATAGTCTTTAGCCTGCGGTCGGCGAGCTCGCTCAGGCTTGCATCCGAGGCGTCCTTCCAACCCAATTCGTGCAGAAGCGAGCGCGCGGCTTCCGATTGCGTGTTTGCGGCGGCATCGTTCGCATCGCGACTCTTCCCCTCTCGAAAGCGGCGTGCCAGCAGCGCTCGGTCGGCGGCAATGCGCAGCGTGAGGATTGCCTGCGCATCCTGCGGCGCACGCCGGCGCAGGATCTCAAGACGAGAGATGTCGCGCTGCAGCGCGTCGGGCGTGCTGCGCGCAGGCGATTGCGCAGCCAGCAGCGTCTCACGAAGGCGTACGAGTTGCTGGCCCTGGTTTCGGCCAAGCGAAGCGAGCCATCGCGACTGCTCATATTGATAGCTGCCCCAGGCCGCGACGAAGGTGCCCAGGAAGAAATGGGAGACGAAGAGCAGCGCGATGTGAATCGAGCGCGACAACGGGGTCCCCGATCTGCCCGGTTTTGGCGGATTGGGGATGAGGGGCGGCAGGCGCATGGGGAGGATTGTCGCGGATTGGCGCGGGCTGGGGCAAGGGGCGCGCTGGGCCTATAATTTCCGCTGTATGACAACGCACGTCTCGCCTGCTCAGAAAGCCGAGCAACTGCGCCAGGAGATTCGCAGGCACGAGCACCTCTACTTCGTGCTGGATTCGCCGCAGATCAGCGACCCCGAATTCGACAAGCTCATGAATGAGCTGAAGGCGATCGAGCGCGAGCATCCCGAGCTGGTGACGCCCGACTCGCCGACTCAGCGCGTGGGCGGCAAACCGCGCGAGGGCTTTGTGAAGATGGCGCACTCGTCGCTGATGCTCTCGCTGGACAATGCCTACAACGAAGCCGAGCTGCGCGAGTGGACCCTGCGTGCCACGGACCTGGCCGGCACAAGCAAGGTGGAGTACGAGTGCGAGTACAAGCTCGACGGCCTTTCGATGGCCCTGCACTATGAGCCGGCTGAAGACGGCGGCGCGCGATTTGCCCGCGGCATCACGCGCGGTGATGGCCTGGTTGGCGAGGACGTGGCGGCGAACCTGCGCACCATTCGCTCGATTCCGCTAAGCGTCGGGCGTGAGCAGATGCGGCGCGCGGGACTCACCGCGCCGTTTGAAGTCCGGGGCGAGGTGCTGCTGCCGTTGAAGTCGTTTGCGGCGATGAACGAACAGCGCGAGGAGGCAGGCTTGCCGCCCTTTGCCAATCCGCGCAATGCAGCGGCGGGTGCGGTGCGCGTGCTGGAGCCGAACATCACGGCGCAGCGCAGGCTGGATTTCTACTCCTACTTCCTGCTCAAGGACGGCCGCCCGGCGCTCGCCACACAATGGGAGGCGCTGGAGGCGCTCTCGGCGGCCGGCTTCAAGGTGAATCCGCATCGCGCGCTGGCGCGCAACTTCGATGAGCTGTGGGAGTTCGCTTCCGCGGCCGAGCAGGAGCGCGACCGCCTGGGCTATGAGATCGACGGCGTTGTGGTGAAGGTGAATGCGACCGCGCTGTGGCCCCGGCTGGGTTCCACCGGCAAGGCCCCGCGCTGGGCCACTGCGTACAAATTCGCGGCGCGCGCCGGGATCACGCAGGTCGAGGAGATCGCAATCAGCGTGGGACGTACCGGAAAGTTAACGCCTGCGGCCATGCTGCGACCCGTCTCCGTGGGAGGCACCACCATTCGTTGCGCCACGCTGCACAACGCCGACGAGGTCGCGCGGTTGGGACTGCGCGCGGGCGACTGGGTAATGATCGAGCGCGGCGGGGACGTCATTCCCAAGGTGACGCGCGTGGTCAACGAGGGCGAGCACCGCCGTCCGGCCGATACGCGTGAATTCCGCATGCCCGAGAATTGCCCGGTGTGCGGCGGCCGCGCGGTGCGCGCCGAAGGCGAGGTCAACTACTTCTGCGTGAACGTGAACTGCCCGGCGCGGTTGCGCGAGTCGCTTCTGCATTTCGCCTCGCGCGGCGTGATGAACATCGACGGCCTCGGCGAGGCGCTGGTGGACCAACTGCTGTCCCGGGGGCTTGTGCGCAACATCGCGGATCTTTATTCGCTGCGCGAAGAAGACCTGATCGAGCTCGAGCGCATGGGCAAGAAGAGCGCCGAGCGGGTGCTGCGCGAAATTGAGCAGTCGAAGAAGCTTGGGCTTGAGCGCGTGATTTACGGCCTGGGAATTCGCATGGTCGGCGAGCGCACGGCGGAGTTTCTGGCCGGGCACTTCGGCTCCATCGATGCGCTCATGCAAGCGAGTGAAGAAGAGCTGCAGGAGGTTGGTGAGGTGGGGCCGCGCATCGCCGCCAGTATTCGCGAGTTCTTCGCCGAGGAGAAGAACCGAACGCTGATCGAGCGGCTGCGCGTGGCGGGACTGCGGATGAGCGGCGAGAAAAAGGTCCGCGGCACGCAACTGGCGGGGCTGACCTTTGTGCTGACGGGAACTCTGCCGACATATTCACGGGACGAGGCGAAGAAGCGGATCGAAGACGCGGGTGGCAAGGTGAGCGGCTCGGTGAGCAAGAAGACCGACTATGTCGTGGCGGGCGAGGAGGCCGGATCCAAGCTGGACAAGGCGCAGGCGCTTGGAGTGAAGGTGATCGGCGAGGCGGAGCTGCTGGCGATGCTAAGGGGAGCTGGCGACAGAAAATAGGCGAAAAGCAGGCGAACTTGAGCAGGCACTCTCGATGTGCGCATCTTCGCCAGCCTAGAGAGACACTGAAGCCGGTTGCGCAGACAAATTGCGATAAGAAGCGCGGAGAACTTTGCTGAATTCGCCGGGTTCTCTGATAGGCTGAAAGATGTGTAAAACAGCATTCGAGGTGGAAGCGGAACTATGAAGTCGAAGTTCAGTAAGGAAAGACGAGATCTGCTGAAGACCACTTGCGCGTTGGCAGGCGCTACGGCGATTGGCGTGGCCGGGGGAAGTCTGGAGGCCTTTGCCGCGGGCGGACGCGGCACCCAGCCGCAACCGCATGGAGCGCCGGAAAGACATGACCTGCTTGTTTATACCGATGGTCCCAAAAAGGGGCAGGAAGTCATGACGGCCGATATTGTGCTGGACGCGCCTCCGGTCCTGGTACAGGCAAAGGACCCTGAGACGAAACAGGTTCGCGATAGCGAAAAGGCGCTGGTTTTGCTCTATCGCACCTCACCGGACAAGATTCCCGCTGACATCAGGGGTGACACGTGGAACGGCATCATCGCGTACTCAGCGCTGTGCACGCATCAGGGCTGTGATCCTCTCGGTTGGGATGCGGAAAGCAAGCAGCTCCTTTGCCCCTGCCATCAGGGCAAGTTCGATCCGCTGCAGGGCGGCTTGAATACCGGGGGGCCGAAGACCCGCGACATTCCACAAATCCCCGTAAAGGACGATGAGGGTAAGCTGATCGTGAGCGACGCCATCATGTCCTGGATCGGCGTGAAGAGATAATCATACGATTTGCGCGGAAAGGCGACTGTAGTGCGGCGCTCCAGCGCCTCGCGCAATGTTGTGCAATGGCTGCAGCGCAATACTTACATAGAAGTTTATGACAGGGGTCGTGTTCTCTCCTGCGCCGCTCACGGAGTACAAAATCAAGTCAGGAAGGGAAACAGGAGTATGAAGTCGAAATTCAATCAGGAAAGACGAGATCTGCTGAAGTCCACCTGCGTAATGGCGGGAGCTGCGGCGGTTGTGTCGGTCACCGGAAGCCTGCCTGCCTTTGCGGCCGATCAGAAGGACGTGCCGATGGTGGGCGATGTGTTTGTCTTCACCGAGGGGCCCAAGAAGGGGAACGTCGTGATGGTTGCCGACATCCCCGTTGACGAGTTCCACGTAGTCATGGCGCAGGCTGCCACGCCCGATGGCAAACCTCGCGAGGGCGACAACTGCACGGCTGTGCTCTTCCGCGTGTCGCCGGACAAGGTTCCAGCCGACCTCAAGAGCGAGTCGGCGGAAGGCATCATCGCCTATTCTGCCGTATGTACGCACCAGGGCTGCATGATGAACGAGATACACAAGTCCAGCACCGCTGTCGCCGCGTACGGAATCATCTGTCCCTGCCACGACGCGATTTTCGATCCGCTGCAGTCGGGCAAGAACACCGGCGGCGCCACGTCGCGTACTCTGCCCCATTTCCCAATCAAGTCCGATGGAGGCAAGATCGTTGTCTCCGACGTCCCCAGCGGCTACGTGGGCGTGAAGAGAGGGTTCTAAAGCCTTATTTTGCGAGCGCTTCGCGAATTCTGCGGGCGCTTTCCTCCAGGCTCTCGGGCAGCACGCGGGTCTCGCCGATGACCGACATAAAGTTGGCGTCGGCGACCCAGCGCGGCAGCACGTGCATGTGGATGTGTCCCGCCACTCCGGCCCCAGCAGCCTTCCCAATGTTGATTCCCATGTTGATGCCGTCTGGGCGATAGAGCCGGCGGAGCACGCCCTCCAGGCGCTGGGCGAGGGCCATCATTTCATTGGCGGCCTCGGTGGGCAGCAGTTCCAGCCTGTCCAGGTGCTGATAGGGCACGATCATCACGTGCCCGGAGGTGTAGGGATAGCGGTTGAGAATGATGAAGCAGTGCGGGCCGCGATAGACGACAAATTCGCTCAGGTCCTGTTCAACATGGGACTTTGCATCCGGGGCGCGATCGCAGAAGATGCACGTGGCGGCGCTGTCGGCCTTGGTGACGTAGGCGTACCGCCAGGGCGTAAAGAGGTGGTCCATCGCAGCAGGGTAACAGGCGTGGCCTCAGGGGAGTGGGAATTTTGCCCTCGGGTGCAGGGCCAAGTGCTGAAAGTGGCCCGGCCCCCGGATGAATTCTCTGCAAATGCTGCGAGTACGGGTTTGACTCCCCTGTTGCCCGTTGCTATAGTTTTAATAGTCTCTCCGTCCGGGCAATTTGCGGGGAGATCCGGCCGCTGGTTGTTCACGATTATGCAAGTCTAGGGTCCAAATCGCTGGGTCCAATCGCTCAACGAAACCGGCAGTCCGTTATTTCCTGATGTTCCGCCCGTGTCACACACGGCGGGGCAACGTAAATTAAATGGCTTCCAACGATATCCGCGACGACTCCCCAGCTATTGAGCAGCCCCGTGACATCGGTTCGCCATCGGACACCAAGTCAGCCGAGTCACAACGCCCTATCCCAAAAACCTTGCCGGAGCAGCCTGCCCAGGGCCGTAACCGCAAATCGCAAAACGAAAACATGACGGAAGATTTCGCAACAGCACTCGAGTCCTTCGAACAAGAGCAAGCCGAACTCGCCGCTAACGAAGACCGCGTCCTCAAGGGCACGGTGGTTAGCATCAACAGCAACTACCTGGTCGTGGACATTGGACTGAAGTCCGAGGGCGTCGTGCCCCTGGACGAGGTCAAAGACCACGACGGGAATGTGAAGTTCCAACCGGGCGATGCCATCGACGTATTGGTGGAAAAGGGCCACACGGAGGAGGGGTACGTAAATCTCTCCTACCAGAAGGCGCAACGTCTGCACGCCTGGGACGAGATCGAAAAAGCTCACAACGAACAGACTTCCGTCAAAGCCCGCGTCATCGACCGCATCAAGGGCGGCCTGACCGTGGACATTCTGGGCGCGCGCGCCTTCTTGCCTGGCTCGCAGGTGGACGTTCGCCCGGTGCGCAACCTGGACGCGCTGAAGGGCCAGGAGCTCGACGTCCGCATCATCAAGGTCAACAAGAAGCGCGGAAACATCGTGGTCAGCCGCAAGCAGATCCTCGAGGAAGAGGTGACCGCCAAGCGCGGCGTCACCATGGCCCATCTGGAAGAGGGGGCGGTCCTGACCGGCACGGTGAAGAACCTGACCGACTACGGCGCCTTTGTGGACCTGGGCGGCATCGACGGCCTGCTGCACATTACGGACATGAGCTGGGGCCGGCTCACTCATCCCCGCGACCTGGTGAACGTGGGCGACCAGATCCAGGTAAAGGTTTTGAAGTTCGACCGCGAAAAGCAGCGGGTTTCGCTGGGCTTTAAGCAGTTGACGCCCGATCCCTGGCTTGATGCCAGCGAACGCTATCCGATCGGCGCGCGCGTGCACGGCCGCGTCATCAGCGTCACCGACTACGGCGCCTTCGTCGAGCTGGAACAGGGCATTGAGGGACTCGTCCACGTCAGCGAGATGACCTGGTCGAAGCGCATGAAGCATCCCTCCAAGCTGGTGAACGTGGGCGACCAGGTGGAAGCCGTGGTGCTCAACGTGAACCCGCAGGAGCGGCGCATCTCGCTCGGCCTCAAGCAGCTTGAGCTGAACCCGTGGGAGAGCCTGCATGAGAAGTTCCCCGTGGGCTCGATGGTCGAAGGCAAGGTGCGCAACCTCACCGAGTTTGGCGCCTTCATCGAAATTGAAGACGGCATCGACGGGCTGGTGCACGTCAGCAACTTGAGCTGGACCAAGCGCGTCAAGCATCCCTCCGAGGTGCTGAAGAAGGGCGACAAGGTCAAGGCCGTGGTGCTGGCCATTGAGCCCGACAACCGCCGCCTCTCGTTGGGCGTAAAGCAGCTGCAGCCGGATGTGTGGGAGAGCTTCTTCTCGCAGCATCGCGTGGGCGATGTGCTGAAGGGCAAGATCCTGCGCATGGCCAGCTTCGGCGCCTTCGTCGAGCTCGCCGACGGAGTCGAAGGACTCTGCCACAACTCCGAAGCGGTGGATGCCAACGCGCAGCAGATCGCAATGGAGCCGGGCCAGGAGTACGACTTCAAGATCATCAAGATGAATCCCGACGAAAAGAAGGTTGGTTTGAGCATTCGCGCGGTGGGCGAGGAAGCGACTCGCGCCGATGTGGAAGCCTACAAGCATCCGCAGTCTTCTCCGGGCACCTCGACGATCGGCGAACTGCTCGACTGGAAGCGCGGTTCGAACGAATAAGCGAATCGCAGATGCAGGGAAAGCCGCAAGGAAAAGCCGCCCGCGGGCGGCTTTTCTCTTGTACGTGAGACGCGCTTCACTTGCCGAGCCGCAGGTCGATGTGCGGCTCTTTGTGCGTGTCGAACGAGCTGAGCGACCGCGTCGGGCTCTTCAGGCCTTCGTGTTCCGCGCGGACCTCGTAGTCAACATCGGGCGAGAGATTGTTGAAGCGATAAGAGCCGTCGTCGCCGGTGATATAGGTGATGACGGCGAGATTGCGCATGTTCTTGAGATAGACCACGGCGCCGGGAACCGCGCGCCTCTCCTGGTCGGAGACGGTCCCGGCAAGATTGCGCGGCAGGTTGGGATCTTCGGCCTTCTTGCCCGCATACAGCGGCGCGGAGAACAGCGCGAAGAGTAGAACCACTGCGATGCCGATCCGTGCAACAGAACGCACGTGCGACCTCCTATGCCGCGTTCACCCCAGCCAGCCAGAGCTGGGCCACTCAAACATAGGAACCCTGCGGGCGGCACGCAGTTGCGCCCGCCCGGCAGCGGCTGGTTCCCCAAGTCCTACGCCATCCGCTGGCGCTGCGTCGGGGAGAGCTGCGCTCCGGTCTAGTACTCCGCGTCCTCATCGACGTCCTTGGCGGTCTTTTCGTCTCCGTCCTCTTCGTCCTCGTCGCTGACTTTTGTCAGCTCCAAAGGCTCGACGCCAACCACCTCGAAGTCGCACCCGCACTCGGCGCAGGAGAGGATTTCACCCTCGTCCAGTTCATCTTCTTCAACATCCAGATCGCTTTCGCACTCTGGGCACAAAACCATGACTCGTACCTCCACATGATTTCCGGACTTCAGTTTCCTGACTCGCTTGCTGTGCAGACGCTGTGCCCGCAGGGGCCTTTCGCGGGCACTCGGCACTTGGGTGCAGACGACCCGCATTTATATTTAGATTTTCCGCCCGGCAGCGTCAAGTGCCTGCACCCGGCGCGCTTCGCAGCAAGCTCAATTCTAGCTTGCCGGAGTGACCACCCGCGTCTCCGGCAGGCTCGATTTTTCACCAGCGAGCAAACACCGGGCCGGGCCGGACTAGCTGGCCCGTGATTGCCAGTACGCACCGAAATGCCCAAGCGGAGGTATTGGATGCCCCCGGCCGGATGTGGAAAATAAAAATTCATTCTCACCCGCTGTAGCAATGCATATCCGTCGCCAAAAGCCCGGGAAGGCCCGCAATTGGGTGTGCTGGGGATGGATTTCCGTGCGCCCTGCACCGCTCCGGGCAGGCGAACGGAATTCCACGATAGCGTTGTTCGCTGCACACTGCGCTAATCTGGATCAGCGGGCAACCGGGCAAAGCTCGGGAATCGGGGCCACCCGAAGTTGCTGCCGGGGGCCGCGGCACACACATCCCAGGACTGAAAATAGCAACACACGCACAAGCGCTCTCGCTGGATAATGGTGGAGCGAGTTTCCCCATCCAGCAACATCATCCGGCACGGCTGAGGGCACGCCTGGGGGCATGCGGGGGGACCGCAAAGGACGACGCGAAGGAGAGCAATGGCACGCGGAACGATGACGAGCTTCGGTTTTCCGCCCTTTACCCGCGCGGTGAAGATGCTGATCATCGCCAACGTGGCGGTATTCGTTCTGATGCTGCTGTTTCGGCTGACGGTGCCCTCGCTTGAGGCCTACGCAGGGTATTTCTATCTCAGCCCATCGGCGGTCATACACGGATTTTTGTGGCAGCTGTTCACCTACGCATTTTTCCACGCCACCCTGGGACATCTGCTCGTCAATATGTTCGGGCTGTGGATGTTCGGCTCGCAGTTTGAGATGGACTTCGGCACCCGGCGCTTCTGGGAATTTTACTTCTGGTGCGTCGTGGGCGCGGCGCTCACCACCATTGCTGTCGGCGCGGTGGGACTCATCGGCATGCAGCTGCTGCCGATCCCTCTCTTCCGTATCATGGCAAACATCTGGTATTCATCGACGCTCGGCGCATCGGGCGGGGGTTACGGCTTGCTGATCGCCTTCGGCATTCTGAACGGCGACCGGACCATTCATCTCATTCTGCCACCCATTCCGATCAAGGCTCGCTATATCGCGGCGATTTTCCTGTTCATCTCTTTTGTCAACGCATTCAGCGGGGCGAACGGCGTGGCGGAGTTCGCCCATCTTGGCGGCGCGCTCTTCGGCTGGCTTTATCTTCGCTTCATTCCGCGCTACGGGCTGCAGACGGCGGCCTCGGAAGGTCTCTTCGGGATTCGCAATCGCTATTACAAGTGGAAGCGGCGGCGGGCGGCCAAAAAGTTCGAGGTATTCATGCGCAGGAACAAGGCCGATGCGTACTTCGACGAGCACGGCAACTACCGCGGCTCCTCGCTTGACAAGAAGGATGACGACGAGAAGTGGATCAACTGAGAGTGGGTGGAGGTGGGTTGTCTATAAAGCTTGCCGGGCACGATCAGAACATCTTGCGCGCAATTTCTAACTTGGTGACCTGAAGCGGCACTGGTCATGCGCACCTTGCTGGGGTCCTTCGCTTCGCTCAGGATGACCCTTCTACGTTGAAGCGAGACCCGAATTTCTAATCTTCCCGCGGCTTCTCCGCCGGTACGCTGCGCTCGGTGGAGAAGATCGGCTCCAGTTCCTCCCAGATCTCGGTGACGGTCCCAATCTCCGGCAGCCTCATCCAGTAGCGATGCACATCGGGGTCGTGCATCGCGGCCTCGCGCGCCGTGGGAGAGAACCAGATGCGCACGTGCACATAGTTCTCCGGCTGCTTGAGGTCTTTGAAGAGCATGTCGCGCGAGTACGCTTTGGCATACATCATGCTGTAAAACTCGGTTAAAAACGCGATCAGCTCCTGCTCCATGCCGGGATGCGGCTTCAGGATCGACATGGAACGGATAGGCTCTTTCATCGCTGGGAATCCCCTGATCGAAATACGTTATGACAATCTTATACCGATTTCGTCCCGGCCCGCCGCCGTTCTCCCCGGCGCATACGATGCAGCCGGATGAAGTTGGTTGAGCCAGTGCCCATACGCGTGCCGGCCACAACGGCAATAATGTCGTCCTTGGCAGCCACGCCGGTGCGGCGCAGCTCGCGTTCGGCGGTCTGGACCATGTCCTCCACACTCTGCGCCTGCCGGATGAGCACGGGCCGCACTCCCCAATACAGGTTGAGCCGGTTGCAGACCTCGGCATGATGCGCGAAAGCGTAGACCTCCGCCAGCGGCCGATATTTGGAGATCTGCCCCGCGGTGTTCCCGCTGGCGGTGAAGACCGCGATTCCGCGCATATTCAGCTCCTCGGCAACATGGGCCACACTTTCGCAGATTGCCTGGGAGATCGTCAACTGCCGCTCTGGACGCCGCAGCGGATGACGGCTGTTGCGCAGGTCGGCCTCGGCCTCGATGACGATCCGGTCCATGATGCTGACGGCCTCACGCGGATACTGGCCCGCAGCGGTTTCGCCCGAGAGCATCACAGCGTCGGTGCCATCATAAATCGCGTTGGCGACATCGCTGGCTTCGGCGCGCGTGGGACGCGGATTGTGCATCATCGAGTCGAGCATCTGCGTTGCCGTGATGACCGGCTTGCGCCAGTGCATGGCGCGGCGAATGACGTGCTTCTGAATGATGGGTACCTTCTCCGGCGCGACCTCCACGCCCAGGTCGCCGCGCGCCACCATCACTCCGTCGGCGATCTCCAGGATCTCCTCCAGGTTGTCGATGGCCTGCGGCTTCTCCAGCTTGGCGATGACGGGCGTGTCGCGTCCCGCGGCGGCAATGATCTTTTTCACCGCGCGCACATCGGCAGCGCTGCGCACGAACGAGAGGGCCACCATGTCCACCTGCGCCGAGATTCCGAAGGCGAGGTCTAACCGGTCCTTGCGCGTGAGCGAGGGCAAAGTGAGCACCGCGCCCGGAAGATTGATCCCCTGGTGCTCGCCGAGCATGCCGCCGTCGACCACCTCGCAGACCACTTCATTGCCTCGCACCGTGAGCACCTTGAGCGAGAGCAGTCCGTCTGAGAGAAGAATGCGCGAGCCGGGCTCGACCTCGCGCGCGAGGTCCTTGAATGTGGTGCCCAGACGCTCGGCGGTGCCCTCGTTCTCTCCGGGGACAATGGTGACTCGCGAGCCGGGAACGAGATTCACCGGACGGTGGCCGCGCAGCGCGCTGGTGCGGATCTTGGGTCCCTGCAGGTCCTGCAGAACGCAGACGCTGCGCCCCAGTGCGGCGGCCGTCTTGCGCACGGCACGAATGCGCTGCAGGTGCTCCTCGTGGGTGCCATGCGAGAAGTTGAGGCGCGCAACATCCATTCCCAGCAGCAGCAGCTCTCGGAGCTGCTCTTCGCTGCTCGACGAAGGGCCCAGTGTGCAGACGATCTTGGCGCGGCGCCGGAAGGGCGGCACACGATAGTCATCGAGGAAGCTGCCCAGGCTGGGACCAATATTTTTCTTGCCCATTGGCGCTCAGGCTCCCTCGGGTTTGCTCGGGGTCACGTGCCGCTCGGCCGCAGCCCCGCGGGCCTCCAGCTTGGAGTAGCTGCCGAAGAGGTAGCGCGGATAACGCGTGGCGTTGAACTCCGCGCCGACGAGGATGATGAAAGAGACGATGTAGAGCCAGATCAGCAGGGCGATGGCCGTGCCCACCGAGCCGTAGATCACGGTGTAGTCGGCAAAATGGCGTAGGTACCAGCCGAAAACGGTGGTGGAGGCGATCCATAAGCCGGTGGCCAGCATGGAGCCCGGCACGACGCGGTGCCACGGCTGCGTGCGCGGCAATCCGTGATGATAGATGAGCGCGATTACGGCTACCGTGGTGGAGACCGCAATGAGCCAGCGAAGCACGGTCCAGGTGGCGAGCACGTACAGGTCCAGTTCGCGCCGGGCGTGGAAGGCGAGCGAGTTCTCGATCTGGCTGCCGAAGGCCAGCAGAAAGCTGGCGAAGGCCATGGGCAGTCCGGCCAGGAAGACCAGCAGGAAGCTGACCAGCCGCTCGGCGTAGAGGTTCCAGATGCGGGGCGGCATCTGGTAGGCGCGGCGGAAGCCCTCCATCCAGGAGATCATCACGCCGGAGCCGGTCCACAGCGTGATCAGCGAGGTTGTAATGATCATGCGCACCGGCGCGGGCTTGTGGCCTTCGAAGAAGGTGAGCAGAGCGGTCCCGGTGCCCGAAGGCATGATGCCGCCGATGGCAAAGGAGACTTCACGGATGAAGCTGCGCGTGCTGTGTGAGGCGGCCAGGATCGAGGCCAGAAGCAGGACGGCGGGAAAGACCGTGAGAATGGCGGAGTAGGCCGCCGCCTTGGCGACGGCAAACTGATCATGCTCCAGCGACCGGAGAAGCGCTATGCGCAGATGTTTCATGAAGCGCGTCATAACAGAGCCGTTCGAATCTCCTGCCAAGTTTGGACGCAGTGTTGTGATTGTACTCGACAGCCAGCAGCTCAGGCAGTGACAAGGGAGGGCCGGAGTCTCTGCTAATTCATGCGAAGTCGGATGCAAACCTCCGAATTGAGAACAGCTCCAAGAGCCACAAGCGGCATCCGTAGTATGTATAATCAAGGGCCAAGCTGGTGGGAAGACTCGCGACCAGTGGGGATGCCCTAACACAACGCAGATGTTTCGCTGTACCGCGATGATGCGCTCGGTGTACCGTACTCGCACGAGGAAAGGCCGGATTCGATGAGGGTTCATCTCGTAAATCCCAGCGACAATTCCTTTGGTACCGCCGTCATCACGCCCAGATGGATGTTCGTCCTGGCGGCAGCGACACCTGAAGCAGCGGGAGATCCAGTTCTCGTCGATGAGTCGCTGGAGCAGATTGTGCCGGAAACCATTATGCCCGGAGACATTGTCGGCATCAGTGTCCATACCGGCAATGCCCTGCGTGGATATGAGGTCGGACGCATGGCGCGCGGACGCGGCGCGTGGGTGATCTATGGTGGGATTCACGCCACGCTATACACCGAAGAGGCCTTCGAACGCGGTCATGCTCACGCCGTGGTAAAGGGAGACGGCGATATTGCGTGGGGCAAGGTCGTCAGGGATTGCGTCGCGGACAAGACAGACAAGATTTACGAGGGCGGCCGGATTGAAGGTAGCCAGTTCCTGGCTGCGCGATGGGACCTGATACCGCGCGACAAGTATATGTGGGCCTCGGTGCAGACCATTCGCGGATGCCCGAAGCATTGTTCTTTTTGCAGCGTCTGGCGGACCGACGGGCAGCGGCCCCGGCAACGGCAGTATCAGCGTGTGGTCGACGAAATCATTCAGCTGCGGCGGATCGGTTTCCGATTTATTGCCTTAGCCGATGACAACTTTTATCCGGTGACGCTGACCGATCTGCGACTGGCACGAGAGCAAAATAATAGCGCCAAACTGGAAGAGTTGACGGCGATCCGGACTGAGCGTTTCCAACTCATGGAGGAACTGGCAAAACTGCCGAAAGATATGGTGTTCTTCACCCAGATCACCATGGAGGCGGCGGAGGATGGCGAGTTTCTGGACGCCATGCGAAAAGCGCATATCAAAGGCGCCCTGGTGGGAGTCGAGGCGGTAACGCCGGAAGGACTCAAAGCGGTCTTCAAAGACTTCAACTACTCGGGCGAGGCTCTGGCGAAGCAACTGCTGACGTTTAAGCAACACGGCGTCCATGTGCTCGGTTCGTTCATCTTCGGTCTTCCGACAGATACCCCGGAAACGTTTGATGCGACGGTTGAGATGGCGCTGAAGTCGGGCATAACGTTCGCCCAGTTCGTGCCGATGAACCCGTTTCCTGGGACCGTGGACTTTGCGCGCTGGGAGAAGGAGCAGGCGAACAATCCCACGTTGGTGGAAGGCGTGCCGATCACAAGATATTGGCTGATTCCAGCCGAGGTTCGTCCAAAGATGTTTACTCCCCATCCCTCGATGAGCTCCGATGAGATACGAGAACGCACACTAAAGGTTTGGGACAGATTTTATGACTGGAGTGCGATTTGGCAGCGGTCAGCCTGCACTCCAAATCTACGGGCCCAGGCCGCTTTTATCTTCATTTCGAGGCTGTATCGCCACATGTACGCGGGGGCCGGAATCTCGACCGATAGCGCCCGCAGAAGGAAGTCCAGGAGCTGGGCCCGGTGGACAGCCAGGCTGTGCCGAAAACTATTCCACGCAAAGCCAATGCCGGACTTGCAGGCTCCACCGCGGGAACTTGTGCCCGCATCTCCCCTGCTGCGTCCCGCATTTCTGGCAATCGAGGATGCGGATCGGACAGGCCTTTCGCTGTCCCGGAGAGATGGGACCTCCTCATAAAGGTGGCGAACGGCACCCAACTTACGATCGTTCCGCCGCATCAGCCGTGGGGCCAACGGATGCGCCAAGATCGCCCGTGAACTGATCTCCCGATCTGTCCGTGATTGGTCAAGTCCGCAATGGTCGGCAATTCGGATGCTGCTCGTGAAGTCTTGAGACAGCAGATTCCCAGCAATAGAACGCCTTCCGCCCACCATCTCATTTCCGAGGCAAACGAAGGGCCGCATCCGTAGATGCGGCCCTTGATAGTTGATCAAACAGTCAAGCGTGCAGTCTACCCTTCGGCGCTGAGCTCTTCGGTCTCGTTCTCGCCCTCGGTGCGCATGAGCTCGAGGTTGCGTTCGAACTCCTCCTGCTCCTTGCGGATCTCTTCCTGCACGTTTTCCGCGGCGGCTTCCAGCTCCGGCGCCAGTAGCACGTTGCGGTAGTACTCCATGCCGGTGCCGGCCGGGATCAGGCGGCCGACGATGACGTTCTCCTTCAGGCCGCGCAGGGTATCCAAGGCGCCGGTGATGGCCGCCTCGGTGAGCACGCGCGTGGTCTCCTGGAAGCTGGCCGCCGAGATAAAGCTGTCGGTGGAGAGCGACGCCTTGGTGATGCCCAGCAGCAGCGCGCGGCCCGTGGCCGGCTTGCCGCCCTGCGTGATGGTGCGTTCGTTTTCCTCGCGGAAGCGGAACTTGTCGATCTGCTGCTCCAGCAGGAAGTTGGTGTCGCCCACATCCTCGATCTTCACCCAACGCAGCATCTGCCGCACGATGACTTCGATGTGCTTGTCGCTGATGGCCACGCCCTGCAGGCGGTAGACCTCCTGGATTTCGTTCACCAGGTAGGCCTGCAGCTCCTTCTCGCCCAGCACGGCCAGAATGTCGTGCGGGTTCAGCGGGCCGTCCATGAGCTGTTCGCCGGCGCGGATGCGCTCGCCTTCCTGCATGTTGATGTGGATGCCGCGCGGCACCGAGTATTCCTTCTCGGTGCCGTCGTCGGCGACCACGTAGATCTTGCGCTGTCCCTTGGCGACCTCGCCGAACTTCACCACGCCGTCGATCTCGCTGATGAGGGCGGTCTCGCGCGGTTTGCGGGCCTCGAAGAGCTCCACCACGCGGGGCAGACCTCCGGTGATGTCCTTGGTCTTGGTGGTCTCGCGCGGAATCTTGGCCAGCACGTCGCCGGGCGCGACCTCGTCGCCGTCCTGCACCATCAGGTGCGAGCGCGAGGGCATCAGATACCGCTTGTTGCCCTTGGTGCCCTTGATCACCAGCGCGGGCTGGCGCTTTTCGTCCGGCGAATCGACCACCACATGGCGCGACAGGCCGGTGACCTCGTCCACCTCGTCCTGCAGCGTGAGGCCCTCGATCAGGTCCTTGAAGGCCACCGAGCCGCCGATCTCCGTGATGATCGAGAAGGTATACGGGTCCCACTCGAGCAGGGTCTGGCCGAGCTTGACCTGGTCGCCCTCATTGACCCTGAGGTGCGCGCCATACACTACGGCGTAGCGCTCCTTTTCGCGGCCCTTGTCGCCCAGCACCACGATGGAGCCGTTGCGGTTCATCACCACCAAGCCGCCGTCCTTGCTGCGTACGGTCTGCAGGTTGATGAACGCCACGGTGCCGTTGTTCTTCGCCTCCTGGCGCGACTGCTCGCTGACGCGCGAGGCCGTGCCGCCGACGTGGAAGGTGCGCATGGTGAGCTGCGTTCCCGGCTCGCCGATGGACTGCGCCGCGATGACGCCAACGGCCTCGCCGAGCTCGACCAGCCGGCCCGAAGCCAGGTTGCGCCCATAGCACTTGACGCAGACGCCGCGCTTGGATTCGCAGGTGAGCACGGAGCGGATCTTCACCCGCTCGATGCCCGCGGCCTGAATCCCGATCGCGAGGTCTTCGGTGATTTCCTGGTTGACCTCCACCAGCACGTTGCCTTCGTAGTCCTTGATCTTCTCCAGCGAGACGCGGCCCACGATGCGGTCGCGCAGCGCCTCGATCACATCGCCGGCCTCGACGATGGAGCCGACATAAATGCCGTCGGCGGTGCCGCAGTCGTACTCGCTGATGATCACGTCCTGCGAGACGTCCACCAGGCGGCGGGTGAGGTAGCCCGAGTCGGCCGTCTTCAGCGCCGTGTCGGCCAGGCCCTTGCGCGCGCCGTGCGTCGAGATGAAGTACTGCAGCACCGTGAGACCTTCGCGGAAGTTCGCCGTGATCGGCGTTTCGATGATCTCGCCCGAGGGCTTGGCCATCAGTCCGCGCATGCCGGAGAGCTGGCGGATCTGCTGCTTCGAGCCGCGGGCGCCGGAGTCGGCCATGACGTAAATCGGATTGATCGTGCCGGCCTTGTCGCGCTTCTGCATGTCGCCGAACATCTCGTCGGCCACCTTTTCGGTGATGCCCGACCAGATCTCGACCACCTTGTTGTAGCGCTCGCCCTGGGTAATGGCGCCGTCCAGGTACTGCTTCTGTACGGAGATCACCTGGTTCTGCGCCTCGTCCACCACGGCCTTCTTGCTGGCGGGGATGACCATGTCGTCGATGCCGATCGACAGGCCCGAGCGCGTCGCCGACTGGAAGCCGAGCGACTTGACCTCATCCAGCATGCGGACCGTGGTCTCCAGCCCGAACTTCAGGTAGCAGAAGTTCACCAGCTGGCTGATGCCCTTCTTCTTGAGCAAGCCGTTGATGAACGGCATGCCCGGGGCGGCCACGCGCAGCCGGTCATTGAGAATGGCTCGGCCGACTGTAGTGTTGATGAACTGGCGGTTCAGCTCCACAGGCTCGGTGTGGATGATCTCCTGGTCGTCGTAGGCCGTGGTGAGATCGATCACCTCGCCCGTGTAGCGCAGGCGGATCGGCGTGAGGGTCTCGACCTCGCCGGCCTCGCGCGCCAGCAGCACCTCTTCGATGTTGGCAAAGGCGCGGCCCTCGCCCTTGGCGTCCACCTTGGCCTTGGTCAGATAGTAGATGCCCAGCACCATGTCCTGCGTGGGCACGGTAATCGGCTGGCCGGATGCGGGCGACAGAATGTTGTGCGAGGCCAGCATCAAAACGCTCGCCTCCACCTGCGCCTCAGGCGAGAGCGGAATGTGCACGGCCATCTGGTCGCCGTCGAAGTCGGCGTTGAAGGCGGTGCAGACCAGCGGATGGATCTTGATAGCCTTGCCTTCCACCAGCACCGGCTCAAAGGCCTGGATGCCCAGCCGGTGCAGGGTTGGCGCGCGGTTCAGCATCACCGGATGGTCCTTGATGACCTCTTCCAGGATGTCCCACACGATCGGCTCCTGCTGCTCCACCATCTCCTTGGCCTGCTTGATGGTGCTGCAGTGGTTGGTCTGCTCCAGGCGGTGATAGATGAACGGCTTGAAGAGTTCCAGCGCCATCTTCTTGGGCAGGCCGCACTGGTGCAGCTTAAGGTCGGGCCCGACCACAATCACCGAGCGGCCGGAATAATCCACGCGCTTACCCAGCAGGTTCTGGCGGAAGCGACCCTGCTTGCCCTTGAGCGTATCGCTGAGCGACTTGAGCGGGCGGTTGTTGGCGCCGCGCAGCACGCGGCCGCGGCGGCCGTTGTCAAACAGCGCGTCCACCGCCTCCTGCAGCATGCGCTTCTCGTTGCGCACGATCACCTCGGGGGCGTGCAGGTCCATCAGCTTCTTCAGGCGGTTGTTGCGGTTGATCACGCGCCGGTACAAGTCGTTGAGGTCCGAGGTCGCGAAGCGGCCGCCGTCGAGCGGCACCAGCGGGCGCAGCTCGGGTGGGATGACCGGGATCACGTCGAGGATCATCCAGTGCGGCTTGTTGCCGCTCTTGCGGAAGGCCTCCACCACCTTGAGGCGCTTGGCGTACTTCAGCCGCTTCTGCAGCGAGGTTTCGGTGCGCATGCGCTCGCGCAGCTCGACCGAGGCGGTCTCCACGTCCACGCGCTTGAGCAGCTCTTTGATCGCCTCGGCGCCCATCATGGCCTTGAAGCCGGTGGCGCGGAACTCCTGGTCGAGCTCGCGGAACTTCTGCTCGTCCTTGATGATCTCGCGGTCCTTCACCGCAGCTTCGCCGGCCTCGACGACCACATAGGCCTCGAAGTAAAGGACGGACTCGAGATCGCGCAGAGAGATATCGAGAATGTGGCCGATGCGGCTGGGCAGGCCCTTGAAGAACCAGACGTGCGAGCACGGCGAGGCCAGCTCAATGTGGCCCAGCCGTTCGCGGCGAACCTTGCTGAGCGTGACCTCCACGCCGCACTTGTCGCAGATAACGCCGCGGTGCTTCATGCGCTTGTATTTGCCGCACAGGCATTCCCAGTCGGTGACCGGGCCGAAGATGCGGGCGCAGAACAGGCCGTCGCGCTCCGGCTTGAAGGTGCGGTAGTTGATGGTCTCCGGCTTGGTGACCTCGCCGTGCGACCAGCTGCGGATCTTCTCCGGCGAGGCGAGCTGGATCTTAATGGCGTCGAAATCCGCGATATTGTTTCCGAGATCGAATGGGCTCGAGCGGTACAAATTGCCTCCTCACCCTGAACTGTCGGCAAGCGTTCAGGACCTGCGGCCTAGCGCGGCCGCCTTCAGCTTCCGGTCGTCGCCCCCCGCTGCGTTGGCCGTCAGTAGCCAACTGTGGGGAGGCGTAATTTCTTCGCCGCAGGCTACCGGAAGCACAGCCTGCAGCTTCAATTCAACAAACTTCAAGAGCGGCGGCCGCCGTCTGACGATCGGCAGCTGCCGTCGAATCTCTAGTCCGCCGCTTTAGTCCGCAACAAGCGGCTCGGGCTCAGGCACCGGCGTCGTCCGCCCCTTGACTTTGACCAGTTCCACGTCAAGGCACAGCGCCTGAAGCTCGCGAATCAGCACGTTGAACGACTCGGGTACGCCCGGCTCAATGGCCGCCTCGCCCTTGACGATGGCCTCATAAATCTTCGTGCGGCCGTAAACGTCGTCGGACTTGGCAGTGAGCAGCTCCTGCAGGATGTAGGCAGCGCCGTAGGCTTCCAGCGCCCAGACCTCCATCTCGCCGAAGCGCTGTCCGCCGAACTGCGCCTTGCCGCCCAGCGGCTGCTGGGTGATCAGCGAGTACGGTCCGATAGAGCGCGCGTGGATCTTGTCGTCGACCAGGTGCGAGAGCTTGAGCATGTAGATGTAGCCCACCGTCACCGGCTGCTCGAAACGCTCGCCCGTCATCCCGTCGTATAGGGCCGTCTTGCCCGAGGTAGGCAGGCCGGCACGCTCCAGCAGCGCCTTGATCTCCTGCTCCTTGGAGCCGTCGAAGACCGGCGAGGCGAAGTAGCAACGCTCCTCGAGGTCGCGAGCGATCTTCATCAGCCGCTCGTCGTCCATGCCATCGAAGTCGGGCACAAACGGCATCTCGGCAAAGAGCTCGCGGATCGCGCGGCGGGCGTGCTCGGCGCCATCGCCGTACTCGGCCATCGCCTCGCTGAGCTTCTTGCCCAGCTCGGCTCCGGCCCAGCCCAGGTGCGTTTCCAAAATCTGGCCCACGTTCATACGGGAGGGCACGCCCAGCGGGTTCAGCACGATCTCCACAGGCGTTCCGTCCTCGAGGTATGGCATGTCCTCTTCCGGCAGAATGCGCGCGATAACGCCCTTGTTGCCGTGGCGCCCTGCCATCTTGTCGCCAACGGACAGCTTGCGCTTCATGGCGACATAGACTTTGACCAGCTTGATCACGCCCGGCGGCAACTCGTCGCCCTTCTGCAGCTTTTCGATCTTCTCGCGCACGATCTTGCGCAGCACGTCGATCTGGCGCGAGGTCATCTCCTCGATCTCATCGATCTGCTCGTTGACCCGCGGGTCCTTGTCGGCCAGCTTGATGCGTTTCAGGTTGCGCGTCGAGATGCGCTCGATGGTCTCGCGGTCCAGCACCAGGTCCTTGGTGAGCAGGCGCTTGTTGGTGCGCTCGTCGTGCAGGTCGGCCTGTACCACTTTCCCGCCAAGCAAGCCTTCCAGGCGCTTCAGGCGCTCATCGGTGAGAATGCGGATCTCGTCGGAGAGGTTCTTCTCCAGACGCGCCACCTGCATGGTCTCAATGGCCCGCGCGCGGTCGTCCTTCTCCTGGCCTTTGCGGGAGAAGATTTTCACGTCGACCACGGTGCCCTCGATGCCCGGCGGACAGGTGAGCGATGCGTCGCGCACATCGCCGGCCTTCTCGCCGAAGATGGCGCGCAGCAGCTTCTCTTCCGGCGTGAGCTGGGTCTCGCCCTTGGGCGTGACCTTGCCGACCAGTATGTCGCCTGCCTTGACACCGGCGCCGATGCGTATGACGCCGCTCTCGTCGAGGTCGCGTAGCGCGCTCTCGCTGACGTTGGGGATGTCGCGCGTGACCTCTTCCGGACCCAGCTTGGTGTCGCGCGCCTCCAGTTCGAACTCCTCGATGTGGACGGAGGTGTAGTAGTCCTCCTTCACCATCTTCTCCGAGACCAGGATCGCGTCCTCAAAGTTGTAGCCGCGCCAGGGCATGAAGGCCACCAGCACGTTGCGTCCCAGCGCCAGTTCGCCATTGTCCGTGCACGGGCCGTCGGCGATCACCTGGCCCTTGATGACGCGGTCGCCCTTCTTCACGATCGGCCGCTGGTTGATGCAGGTGTTCTGGTTGGAGCGCTTGAACTTGGTGAGCTGGTAGATGTCGCTTCCCACCTCGCGCGACAGCTGCATCGGATGATGCTCGCCCTCGACGCGCACGATAATGCGCTCGGAGTCGACCGAGTCGATCATGCCCGAGCGGCGGGCCAGAATCACAGCGCCGGAGTCCCGCGCCGTCACGCCTTCCATGCCAGTGCCGACGATCGGCGCCTGGGCGCGCAGCAGTGGCACCGACTGGCGCTGCATGTTGGCTCCCATCAGCGCGCGGTTGGCGTCGTCGTGCTCCAGGAAGGGCACCAGCGATGCAGCCACCGAAACCAGCTGCTTGGGGCTGACGTCGATGTAGTCGACCTCGTTGCGGTTGACCAGCACAAAGTTACCGGCCTTGCGGGCGTTCACCAGCTCGGTAACGATGTTTCCGCGCTCATCCAGCTCGGCGTTGGCCTGGGCGATGACCCACTTGTCCTCCTCCCAGGCAGAGAGATAGAACGAGAACGGCTCGTGCTCGATGGGCTTCTTCTTGTGGGCCACGAGATCGGCGTTGAGGCGCAGCAGCTCGTCTTTCTCCAGGTGCTCGCCGACCTTGTAGTGGCTGCCGCCGGCGTTGAGCACGGTCACGTGGTCGATGACGCGGCCGTCCTTGACACGACGATAGGGCGACTCGATGAAGCCATAGTCGTTGATCCGCGCATAGCAGCTCAGCGACGAGATCAGGCCGATGTTCGGGCCTTCCGGCGTCTCGATGGGGCAGATGCGGCCGTAGTGCGTCGGGTGCACGTCGCGCACCTCGAATCCGGCGCGCTCGCGCGACAACCCGCCCGGTCCCAAGGCCGACAAACGCCGCTTGTGCGTGATCTCCGACAGCGGGTTCGTCTGGTCCATGAACTGCGAGAGCTGCGAGGAGCCGAAGAACTCGCGGATGGCGGCCATCACCGGCTTGGCGTTTACCATGTCGTGAGGCATCGCCGTCGACATCTCCTGGTAGACGCTCATCTTCTCCTTGATGGCGCGCTCCATGCGCACCAGGCCGATGCGGAACTGGTTTTCCATCAGCTCGCCGACCGCGCGCACGCGCCGGTTTCCCAGGTGATCGATGTCGTCCACCGAGCCGATGTTCTTGCGCAGCTTGAGCAGGTAGCGGATCGTAGCGTAAAAATCATCCGGCTCAAGCGTCCGCAGCTTGCGGTCCGTGGCGTCCTCGTTATCGAAGAGCTTGATGTTGAACTTCAGCCGGCCCACAGCCGAGAAGTCGTACTTCCGCGAATCGAAGAACATGCCGTGGAAGAGCGCAGTGGCCGTGTCCAGCGTTGGCGGGTCGCCGGGGCGCAGCTTGCGGTAGATCTCGATCAGCGCCTCTTGCGGCGTCTTCACCGAATCGCGGCGCAGCGTGCCACTGATGACCGTGCCCACATCATCGCGCTCGGGGAAGAACAGATGGATCTCGGCGACGGCGGCGTCGAGCATCTTCGACAGCTTGTCGGCCGTCAACTCGTTGTTGGCCTCCAGCAGCACCTCGCCGGTATTGGTGTCCACCACATCGGCCGCTGTGAATGCGCCTTCCAGGTCGGCCAGATCGACTTCGACCTCGGTGATCTGGTTGGCATGCAGGTTCTTCAGCACGCTTCCGGTGACCTTGCGCCCGGAGTGGCCGATTTCCTCCCCCGCCTTGTTTTTGACGCTGTGCGTCAGCTTCATGCCCAATAGGTTGGTGGGGCGCTCGGCGGCATCGATGGCCCAGAAGAGCCGCTTGTCCTTGATCGCAACCCGGTCCACCGTGTAGAAGGTGCGCAGGATCTCCTCATCCGTGCGCAGGCCAAGGGCGCGCAGGAAGATGGTTCCCAGGAACTTGCGCTTGCGGTCGATGCGCACATACAGCACGTTCTTCTGGTCGTACTCGAACTCGACCCACGAGCCGCGGTAGGGAATGATCTTGCCCAGGAAGTAGGTGCGGTTGTTCGCTGTCTCAAAGAAGACGCCGGGGGAGCGGTGCAACTGGCTGACGATGACGCGCTCGGTTCCGTTGATGATGAAGGTGCCGTTCTCGGTCATCAGGGGGATGTCGCCGAAGAAGACCTCCTGCTCCTTGATGTCGCGGATCGTCTTGTTCCCGGTCTCGGCGTCCTTGTCGAAGATGGTCAGCCGCATGGTGACCTTGAGCGGCGCGCTGAAGGTCATGCCGCGCTCTTCGCACTCGGGCACGTCATACTTGAGCTGCATGCCCACCGGGTCGCCGCACTTCGAGCAGAAGTCAGGCGTATTAGCGTTGTAGGTGCCGCAGTGGGTGCAAAGCACTTCGCCGGGATGGAACGGGTCGGTGACCACCGTCGATCCGCAGTTCCTGCAGGTCGTGCGCAGGTGGTTCAGGCCCTTCAGGTGGCCGCACTTGCACTCCCAGTTGCCGATGGCGTAATCGACGAACTCAAGCTGGCTGACGTTGCGGAAGTCGGCGATGGGAAAGACCGACTGGAAGACCGACTGCAGGCCGGCATCGTCGCGCTCGCTGGGCAGCTTGTCCATCTGCAGAAAACGCTCATAGCTGCGCTTCTGCACTTCGATCAGGTTGGGAATGGTGATAGTGGCCGGAATCTTGGAAAAATCGAGTCGTTTACGATTGGCGATCTTCTTCTCTGCCATTTGAACTCCTCAGGATTGCCGCCCGCGTTTTGGCGGGCACCGGCGCCGCGTTCGCCGGCTACAGTGCGTGCGGCCCTTCGGCCGCAACCGGGATGCCGGAAACAGGCACGGCAGCCCACACAATGAGATTTCGCCATACGGCGCGGACCGCACGGCAAAGACTTCGTCGGAGCGTACTCAACTGCAAACGGATCGCTGCGGAATTGCGTGGCAATGAGAGGGCAGTGTGGCGCGGCCTTCTGCGGTGGATTCCGCCACGGCCGCTGCGCGAAAATCTTCTACTCCCAGCGCGGTATAAACGGAAAAATCCCGGAAGACACCAGTCTTCACGGGCGCCGATGACAGCGTCTGCTGCAAATGCCACGTCCGCCTCGCGTGCAGAGGCTGCCAGTGGCTTGCACCGGTCTTCAGATTGTTCTTTTGCCGCGCCAGTTCTTAGAGCCTGTTCTTCAGCTCATCGAATCCCCGGAGCAGAGGGGCATCGATGGCTGCCGCCGTTCGTCTCATTCGCCTACGGCCTCATCCGCCTGGGGCCGTACTGGTTTTGCCGGGAATTCTGCGCCCCTCCAGAGATGGATGCGCGCTCCGCTTCCCAAGCTGTAATAAATTTGAAGCCTTTACTGAATCTCGTCCTCGATGCGCCCGCTCAAGCGCTTCGAATCCCGAATTTCAACGTCTACGCGTCGGATTGCACCCGGCCGGACGTCACAATTTTTTATTGTACACCACGCGGCCGCTTTGGGAAGACACCTCGGCGCACCCGGATGATAAACAAGCCGGAATACCACCCTGAGCAAGAAGCACTGGGATGGCGTCCATCCCGGGCCCTCTCCTGCGCAACCTGTCCAGGCTGCCGGAAACTCGCCGCTCCCCGCAAGCTCAGTCTGCGGGAATTATCCAACCAGAGAAGCTAAATAGAAGAAACTACTTCACTTCAACGGTCGCGCCGGCATCCGTGAATTTCTTTTTGATGGTCTCGGCCTCTTCCTTGCTGACGCCTTCCTTGATCGGCTTGGGAGCGCCGTCCACAAGGTCCTTGGCCTCCTTCAGGCCCAGGCTGGTGACTTCGCGCACGGCCTTGATCACGTTGATCTTATTGGCGCCCGCCGCGGTCAGGATCACGTTGAACTCGGTCTGCGCCTCGGCCGCCGGGGCCGCCGCAGCCGCTGCGCCACCGCCAGCCACCATCACCGGAGCCGCGGCCGCAGCCGAAACGCCCAGGGTCTCTTCCAATTCCTTCACCAGCTGTGCTGCTTCCAGCAGCGACAAGCCAACAATCTGTTCCTTCAAAGCTGCCAAATCCGCCATGACATTCTCTCCGTTTCCAGTTCGAAATTCGTTGTGTTTTGGCCGTCTCCGGCGAAAGCCGCGGTCCTGGAGTCCTCGGGCGGCCGCCACGCAATCCCTGCGTTGCTTGGACCCGCGTCCCGGACTAGCCGGGACACTCCTGCCGCTGCCCCAGACCAGGCGGCGGACTGAACCTCGCCCCAGCAACCCAACAGCGGGCTTGCCGGGGACCCCGGCTTCGCGCTACAGACAACACAAAAACCGTCTAACCACCGGAGGACCGACAACGGGCGGTCGCCCGGCGAAGGGGCAGACTAGGCCGAAGCCGCCTCTTCCCCTTTGAACTTGTTCTCCTTGACGCCCTGGTCGATGACCACGGCGACCTTGCGTCCCACGCCCGCGAGCGCCGTCGCCAGCCGCTGGGCCGGGGCGTTGAGCAGGAACAGCAGCTTGCTGTAGAGCTCTTCCTTGGAGGGCAGATTGGCCAGCGCATCGAGCTGCTTGACGTCGACGACCTTGCCTTCGACCACGCCCGCCTTGAAGCTCAGCTCGGGATGGTCCTTGGCATATTTGGTCAGCGCCTTGGCCAGGGCCACAATGTCGCCTTGGGTATAGGCGATCGAGCTGCGGCCCTTCAGCGCCTTGGCCGCGTCCTCAAACGCGGTGCCCTGCGAAGCCCGCTTGACCAGCGTGTTCTTCACCACCCGGTACTTGGCGCCCGCGCCCCGGATCGAGCGGCGAAGCTCGTCGTCCTGCGCCACCGTCAGCTTGCCGAATTCGGCGATGAATCCGTTGCTCACGCCCTTCAACTCCTGGCTGAGCTGTTCCACCTGCGAGATTTTCTTTTCCTTGGTAACCGCCATTGTTTATCCCTTCGGCGCCCTAGCCCTTCAACGCCGCTTCCAGGGCCTGCGTATCGATCGCGACCCCGGGGCCCATGGTGGAGCTGACGTAGCAGCCCTTGATGTATTTGCCCTTTGCGGCAACCGGCTTCGCCTTGACCACGCTGCTGATGACCGTGCGCGCGTTATCCACCAGCTTGTCCGGAGTAAATGAGATCTTGCCCACCGGCACGTGCACCAGCGCCGTCTTGTCGGTGCGGAACTCGACCTTGCCCGCCTTGACCTCGGCCACGGCCCTGGCAACATCCGTCGTGACCGTCCCGGTCTTGGGGTTGGGCATCAGCCCTCGTGGGCCCAGCACCTTGCCCAGACGCCCCACCGAGCGCATCATGTCCGGGGTGGCGATCACCGCGTCGTAGTCGGTCCAGTTTTCCTTCATGATCTTCTCTACCAGGTCTTCGCCGCCCACGATGTCGGCGCCGGCAGTTTCGGCCTCGCGCTGCTTTTCGCCAGTGGCCAGCACTAGCACCTTCTTCGTCTTTCCCAGCCCGTGCGGCAGCACCACGGTGCCGCGCACCATCTGGTCGGCGTGCTTGGGATCGACTCCCAGGCGCAGGGTCACGTCCACCGTCTCGTCAAACTTGGCGAACTTGACCTTCTGCAGCAGGCCGACTGCGTCTTCCAGCGAGTACGGACGCGCTTCCACCTGGGCGCGCGCCTTCGCAATGTTCTTGCCTGATTTCGGTGCCATTCCTACTCCTGATCTCCCACCGCTCCCAACTTCGCCGGACTCTCCCGCCGCGACAAAAGCCCGGCGATCTTGGAGTCCCCCCGGGCCGGCGACTGCTTCATGCCGGACGGGGCTGGGAACCGTGGTATATGCGACCGGGGACCTGTGCTGTCCGCGGAAGAAAACTTAAGCCGGGCGCTTCATTCGGTCAACGTCCGGAGAACTCTATTCTAACCCGAACTTACGAACTCTGGCTAGCCAACGACGTCCAGGCCCATCGAGCGCGCCGTGCCCTTGACGCTCTTGACCGCGGCCTCGAGCGATGCGGCGTTCAGGTCCGGCATCTTCTGCTTGGCGATCTCCAGCACCTGCTTCTCGGTGACCTTGCCCACCTTGTCCTTGTTGGGGACGCCGGATCCCTTGGCGATTCCCGCAACCTTCTTGAGCAGCACGGCCACCGGGGGCGTCTTGGTGACGAAGGTGAACGAGCGGTCACTGTAGACCGTGATCACCACCGGAACGATCAGCCCGGCCAGTTCCTTGTTCTGGGTGCGCGCGTTGAACTGCTTGCAGAACTCCATGATGTTGACCTGCGCCTGACCCAGCGCGGGACCAACCGGAGGTGCCGGGGTCGCCTTGGCGGCCTCGATCTGCAGCTTTACCGAACCTGTGACTTTCTTTGCCATTGCACTCTACCTTCCTCTTTGCTGTACGCACCCAAGTCTAGGATTTTCGGCTTGGCGTTACTCTTGCGCACGCGGATGAAAATTCCTAACTCAGCACCTTCTCCACCTGTCCAAACTCGAGCTCGACGGGGGTGGAGCGGCCAAAGATGGTGACCATCACCTTGAGGGTCTCGCGGTCCTCGTTGACCTCATCCACCACACCGGTAAAGGTGGCAAACGGGCCTTCGGTGATGCGCACCGTCTCGTTCTTCTCGTACTTGATCTTGAGCTTTGGCTTCTCCCGGCTGTCGGCAACGCGGTAGACGATCTGCTTCACCTCGTCGTCGGAGAGCGGCGTCGGCTGCTGGCCGGTGCCCACAAAGCCGGTGACCCGCGGCGTGGACTTCACCATGTGCCAGACTTCGTCGTCCATGTCCATCTCCACCAGCACGTAGCCGGGATAGAACATGCTCTCGCGGGTGTACTTCTTGTTGTTGCGGATCTCGGTGACCGTCTCGGTGGGGATGAGCACGCGCCCCATGCGGTCCTCGAGTCCGAAGGCGCGGATGCGCGACTCCAGCGACTCTTTCACCTTGCGCTCAAATCCCGAGTAGGCGTGGATGATGTACCACTTCATCCTGGGATTTGCGGGGGCCTCCGAGCCTTCCGGCGCCGGAGTTGCCGCGGGCGCGCCGATCTCTACCGTCGGCTCCGCTTCGTTCGTCTCGCGCTTTGCTGTGTCTTCCATAGTTCCCCTTCGCGCTGCCGGCATGGCGGTGCGGCGGGCCCCCGTTAGTGTGTGCTGAAGTGCTTGAAAATATAGTCCAGCGACTTGCCGATCACGCCGTCGACCATCCAGAAGTAGACGCCAAAGATAAAGACCGTGATGATGACCACCGTCGTCGTCGCCTTGACTTCGTTGCGGTTCGGCGTGCTCACCTTGCGCATTTCACCGCGCACGTCGCCGTAAAAACCCTTGATGCGTTCGGGCAGGCCTTTGACCTGCTCGATGAATCCCGGCTGCGCCGTAGCTACTGCTGTTTTGGCCATTGCTTTCCTGCTTTCGCCCGCCCCGCTGTCGCCTGCTCAATGCGGCAGGCCCGACTGGGCCGATCGCTTCCGAGCTCGTAAACCTTGAATTCTGCCCGCTTTTCAGCGCTCAAATCATGGCAGGGGCGGAGGGATTCGAACCCCCAAAAACGGTTTTGGAGACCGCCGGTTTACCGTTGAGCCTACGCCCCTGAATTGCCACCCGGAGAAGTTGCGCCGAATCCCGGCCTGCGCTCAACAATCTCTCGCTTTTTCACCGAGCGAAAGTGGGTGGCCAAGGAGAGCTTCGCGCTACTTCACTTCTCGATGGTCCGTGTGCTTGCGGCACTTGCGGCAAAACTTGCTGAACTCGAGACGTTCGGTCGTCGTCTTGCGGTTCTTGGTCGTCGAGTAGTTCTTATTCTTGCACACCGTGCACTGCAGCTGACAAATTTCGCGAGGCATACGCCAATCCTTTCGATATCCCGGCAGCCGAAGCCGCCGGGGCTTGTCCGGGTCAAAGCCCGGATATCAGCGGACAGCCTGATGGCTACCCGCCGAAACTTCTGGTGGCCGACATTTGCCTTCGTTGGCAAATGTGGGGTCTTTACTACCGTGCGGGACGTTGGACCCAGGCCAGCGCCGCAAAGACGCGGCGCGGAACCGGGCAACCCGCCGGCACTTGCTTACAGAATCTCCGCAATCGTTCCCGCGCCCACGGTGCGGCCGCCCTCGCGGATGGCGAAGCGCAGGCCCTTCTCCATGGCCACCGGCGTGATC
>WNGF01001988.1_pt1 | contig 30907 bp, 54 predicted proteins | sample 5400641 | NCBI WGS metagenome assembly WNGF01 (sample SAMN13153371, study PRJNA577476) | soil metagenome | isolation source: 80 cm soil or saprolite under grassland replicate 2 | place: USA:California | collected 2016-06-15 | reverse complement strand
GACCGGGACGCAGTTCTCGCTGGCGGAGCGGGGACCGGAGGCGGTCGTCCCCCTCGGCGGCCACGGCGGCGCGCGTGGCGGTGCTGGTGGCGGCGCGATGGGGATCTACGTCGCCCAGATCGTCGTGCAGGGCGCCACCGACCCGCACCGCACCGCGGTGGCGGTCCGGGAGGAGCTGCTGAAGCTCGGCCGCCGCAACCCGAGCGTGTTCTCCGGCCTCGGCGTGAAGGCGTAGCCGATGAGCAACCCGAACTGGCCGGCGATGACGTTCGAGGTGTGCTTCAACGTCGACCCGTTCGACCCGGCCCCGCCGGCGGCGGTGTGGACGAACCTCACCTCGAGGGTGGTCGCCTGGCAGCACCAGACCCCCAGCGGCCGGCAGTACGAGCTGGCCCGCACCGAAGCCGCCGCGATCGGGGTGCTGCTCGACAACCAGGACGGCGCCCTGGACCCGAGCAACGCCTCAAGCCCCTACTGGCCGAACGTGCTGCCGTACCGGCAGTGGCGCCAGCGGGCCGGATGGACCGCCAACAACCTCCTCGTCGGGAACTCCTCGACATTCGATGGGGGACTTGGCACCTGGGGTCCCGGCGGCGGCACGTCCACGCTGCTGCAATCGACCGCGCAGGCGCACGGCGGTCCGGGCAGCATGCGGATGACCTCGGTCGGCGGCGGCACGATGTACGCGCTGTCCGATGGCGGCGTGCCCGCCAACCGCTTTGCGGCTACCCCGGGAACCTCGTATGTGAGCTGGGCGTGGTACCGGGCCAACTCGACCGGCAGGCAGGTCCAGCAGGCCATCGACTGGTGGACGGTCGGCGGCGCCTACATCTCCACCAGCGTCGGACCCCTTTCGACCGACCGGTCCGATGGGTGGACGCTCGCGCTGGTCTCAGATGTCGCACCAGTCGGCGCCGCACTCGCGGATGTCAGCGTCAACGTGCTCGGCACCTCGGCCGGGGAGATCCACTTCGTTGACGATGCGAGCTTCGGCTCGGGCACCTACTACAACCTCGCCGCCGGGTATGTGGAGCGGTGGCCGCAGCGGTGGGACCAGCACAAGGCGTGGGTCGACGCGGTCGTGGTCGATGTGCTGGCGCTGCTCGACCCGAAGACGTTCCGGTCCTGCTACGACGAGGAGATCCTGGCCGACGGGCCGGTCGGCTACTATCCGCTGAGCGAGCCGGCCGGCGCGCAGAGCTTCGGCAGCATCGCCACCACCCAGCAGCCGAACGCGCCAGTCGTGAACTCCAAGTACGGCGGCGGGACGGTCACCGCTGGGGAGCAGGCGATCGTCCCCACCGACCCGGCCGCCTGCGTCTCGTTCGCCGGTGCGAACGGGGGGTTCGCCAAGATCGGCTCGGTGGTCCAGCTCGCCGCCGTCGGCCACGGCCCCTACACCGTCAACCAGGCGGGGACCGGCTGGTCGGTGGAGCTGTGGTTCCAGGCCGCCGCGCCGGTCACCGACCCGGGGAAGCTGTGGAGCCAGGTCGCCGCCAATGTCGGCACCGGGGTATTCGGCAACGGGGCGGTGCGACTCAACACCAACGGGACGCTGGTCGTCTCCCCGGTCGACTCGGGTGGGACCACCCCCACCTCGCCCCGCTACGACGACGGCAAGCCCCACCATGTGGTGTTCGGGTTCGACACCGACGGCAAAGCGTGGAAGCTGTACGTGGACGGTGCGCTGGTCATCTCCGGGGCCAACGCGGCCGTGTTCCAGTCCAACAGTCCCGGGTTCGGGTGGGCGCAGGTCGGCGGCCTGCTCACCTCCGGCGCGCAACAGGAGTTCCTCGGGACCGGCGCCACGGTGTTCGTCTCCCACGTCGCTATCTACTCGAAGCTGCTTTCGGCCGCGCAGGCACTGGCCCACTATCAGGCCGGCGCGACCGCGTTTTCCGGGGAGCTGAGTGGCGCCAGGTTCTCCAGGCTGCTCCGCTACGCCGCCTACCAGGGCCCCTCCAGCGTGGCCGCCGGCCAGTCGCAGATGGCCCCCGCCGAGCTGGCCGGCCTGGGCGCGACCGCCGCCTTGCAGGACGTGGTCACCGCCGAGAACGGCAACATGCTCGTCGCCGGCGACGGCACCCTCACGTTCAGGCAGCGCAGCGCCCGCTACAACACCACCGCGGTCGCCACGCTGGGGGAGCTGGAGACGCCGTATCTCGGGGATCTGGTGTTCGACTTCGACCCGACCTTCCTGTACGAGCGGGTGGAAGAGACCAGGCCGGGGGGGGTGACCGTGGCCGCGTTCGACCTGGCTGGGCAGAAGCGGTACGGGCCGCGCACGCTCACCGAGACCCCGCAGATCCTGCTCGACCTGGAGGCGACCGACCGGGCGAACTACCAGCTCGCCCAGTACAAGGACCCGAAGGTCCGCCTCCCGCAGATCACCCTCGATCCCGCATCGAACCCGGCACTCTGGCCGGTCGTGCTCGGCACCCGGATCGGCGACCGGCTGACCGTGAAACGCCGCCCGTTCGGCGCCCCGCTCATCACCCTCGACGTGTTCGTCGAGGCCATCTCCCATGACGTGGACTTCCGGGTCGGGCAGACGCACTGGCGGACCACCTACCTGCTGTCGCCGGCCACCTCGTCGAACTTCTGGCTCGCGGGTGACGCCACCTACTCGATCGCGGGCGTATCGACCGTGCCTGGCTACTGACCGACCGATGGAGACAAGCCGTGCCCACTGAGATGCTGGAGACCGCCGAGTCGTTCTACGGTCAGCACGGCCCGCAGGGGACGCCGCTTGCGGAGCTGGCCGCCCAAGGCCTGGAGATCCCGCCGGCCGGGCTGGTGCTGCGCCACTGGCACGGACAGCAAGGCCGCGTCCGCCCGTTCCTGCCCACCGTCACCGACCTGGCCGCCCCACCGGCGCCGGTTCGGGTGTACCGGGGCATGTGGATCGTGGACTGCCCGAGCTGCCGTGGTGCGCAGGTCGCCGCCTCGGGCGACCATCGGCTGCTGTGCGTCGACTGCTTGAACGCCGACATCGGGGGGGCGTGGCGGCGGGTCGCCTGGCCACCGAACGCCGCCCAGATCGAGCGTGCCCTGCTCGCCCGACCCGACCCGGACACCCGGCACTGGACCGGCGAGCCCGTCGCCCAGCTCCAGGCAGAGAACGCTGAGCGTGGCCTGCCGCCCGAGGTGGGTGCCTGATGGGCTGGACGGCACCGTTCACCGCAGTCACCGGGGTGCTGGTCACGGCGGCGCAGCTCAACGCGAGCTATCGGGACAACCTGAACTTCCTCAACTCGACGCCGGGCTGCCGGCTCCGCAGGGCCGCCAACCAGTCGATCAACAACATCACTCCCACGTCGATCACGTGGGATCAGGAGGACCTGGACACCGACGGGTTCATCGCGTCCCCCTCGGCCACGGTCACGATCCCTGCGGGGCTGGACGGCCGGTACGCGATCACCGTGTACGCGCAGGCCGCCGCGAACCTGCAAAACCGGTGCTATATCGACATCAACCCCACCACCGTGATCACCGGCGTGCCGACCAACCTGCGCACCGTGATCACCGCCGGCAACTCCGACGCGCGGTACCTGGCGACCGTCGTCATCCCGCTGCTGGCCGGGGACTCCTTCGTCGTGCAGCTGTTCCACACGATCGGGGCGGCGACCAACCACACCGCCTGGATGACCTGCTCCCGGGTCAGCGCCTCATGACCCTGGCCCGCCGGGTCGGCACGCTCGGAGACGACGATGCATCTGGGCCTGGCTGACGCGGTCACGATCCTGCTCGGCGGGCTCGGCATCGTCGGGGTCCTCGCCGCCGCCGCGGCGGTCACCCGGGCATCCTCCATCCGCCAGAACCTGGAACTCCTCCGCGGGGAGGTCGCCGACCTGACCGCATCCAACGCGCGGCTGGATGGCGAGAACACGAAGATGACCCAGGAGCTGACGGTCCTCCGGGACCTGGTCACCTCCCGGACCGACGTGCAGGAGCTCGCCAAGGAGATCCGGACCATGGTCACAACCATCCACGATGGGTATGTGGTGCTGGTCACGGCCGCGCAGCAGGGCCACGGCCGGCCGGGGTCATGAGTGTCAGCCGACGGATCGGTTTGGTGCGGGCCCGCCATGCGCGGTCCACGGCGCGGTTGTGGTGGGTGGGGGCGGGTCTGCTGGCCGCCAGTGCCGTGGCCTCGACGGTGATCGCCACCGCCACCCTTCCGCCGGTCACGTCGACCACGCTCCCGACGGTCACCCAGCCGCCACCGTCGTCGGGCGGCCCGGCACCCACCACCACGCCGTCGGTGACGACGGCGATGACTGGAACCGGGCCGCCCGGCCCCCCAGGAGCACAGGGCCTGCCCGGGCCGCAGGGCCAGCCGAGCGCGGCACCGGTCACACCGGCACCCACCACCACCGGTCCGCCACCGACCACGACCAGCCCACCACCGGCCCAGACCACCACCACGACGGTCCACTGCCACGCCCCACCGTCGACCGTGCACCCGACCAGCACCATGCGGCCCTGCCTCCCTCACTGAGGACGCCATGCGACGAATGTTCGATGCCGCCTTCCCGCCAACGTCACCACCCAAGTGGGAGGTTGTCGCCGGCTACATCGGTGGCAACACGCCCCATGTGTGGACCGACCAGGAGTGGGCCCGTCAGGCCGCCCGCTACCGGCTGCCGATCTTCACCCGCTCCCACGATGGCGACCCCAACACCGACGCCGCCGCGGCCGTGCGATGGTTGCGCGCGCACGGGGTGCCGCCCGGGGTGTGCGTCGCACTCGACTACGAGACCCGCATCGACGCTGCCTACCTGCGGGTCTTCGATTGGATCGTGATGCAGGCCGGCTACCTGACCCTGCTGTACGGCACCCGCCGAACCGTCCTCCAAAACCCCAAGCCCAGCGGGGGCTACTGGATCGCCGAGTGGACCGGCACCCCGCACCTGTACCCCGGCAGCGCCGCCACCCAATGGTCCGGCTCCGGCCCGTTCGGGGGCGCCTACGACCCCAACCTCGTCGCCGACTCCACCCCGCTCTGGGACACCCAGGAGGCCCCCATGCCACTGACCGATGCTGACGCCCCCGTCATCCGCAAGGCGCTCGGGCTGAAGGAGGGCGAGCAGGTCGCCACCGACGCGGATCTCCGGGTGATCTGGCGGGGCGACGCCACCCACCTGGACTCGCTCCAGGCGATCCACCAGGCCGCCACCGCAGCCGCCACCGCCGCGGAGTCCGCAGCCGTCAACGCCGACCCGGCGGCGCTGGCGGCGCTGCTGGCCGGCCAGCTTGAGATCACCGGCATCACGACCGAGCCGGGCGGGGTCGTCTCGGTCACCTTCGGCCCGGCCGCCCCTGTCGCATGAGACGCCTCGCGCTGCCGCTGCTGCTGGCCGTCATGCTGGGTTTGTCCGGCTGCCACCACACCCCGGCCAAGCCGACAGCCGTCACCACGACCACGCGGCCCGCCACGACAACCACGACGCGGCCGGTGGGCAAGTGCGCCACCCCGGCCAGCTACCTCGCCAAGGGCCACCCTGACCCGTGCCTCACCCCCGGCGTGACCCGCACGAGCGACCCGAAGGTGATCTGCCAGGCCGGCTACGCCAGCCGGGTCCGCGCCGAGCTGTCGAGTGCGCAGTGGACGGCACGGCGCCGCCAGGTCGAGCAACGGTACGGCCTGCATGCCAACCCGGGGGAGATCGACCACTTCCTGCCATTGGAGGGCGGCGGGTCGAATGATCTCGGCAACCTGTGGCCCGAAGCCAAGGCGCAGTACCCCGCCAAGGACAAGGCCGAGGGCGCGCTCCATCGGGCGATCTGCGCGCAGGGGGTGACCGTCGCGAAGGCCCGCGCGCTCCAGCAGACCTTCCTCAAGCAATGGGGCGGCCCGTGACGTGGTGGCTGGTGGTGCTGCTCCCGGTCGCTGGCGTCGTCGGTGTGTGCCTACTGTTCGACCTCCTCGGATAGGCCAATCTCGAAGGGAGCCATCATGGCTGTGGTTGGGAAGTTCCGTGTCTCATCCCGCACCGAGTACGCCGGCTACGCGAGCGAGCCCGGCAAGACCCAGGAATCGGTCAAGCTCATGGCCGCCGCTGGCCCGGAGAACAAGCAGTGGGCGGCGGCGACCCCGTCCGGAATGATCGAGATGACGATCACCAACAAGGCGGCACTCGACCAGTTCTTGGTCGGCGAGTACGTCATGGTGACGTTCGAGCCGATCCCGGCCGAGGCGCCGGCCGAACAGGAAGCGTCGGTGTCATGACCAAGGGGAACCCGGTGGCATCCGAGCCGGTCCTGGTCCAGGCGCTCGCCACGCTGGTGGTGTGGGCGGCGACCCGCTACGGCCTCCACGTCAGCGACGAGCAGGCCCTCCAAGTCGCCGGGGGCGCGTTCATCGTCCTGGCACCGTTCGTCCGGCAGCTCGTCCGGCCGCTCGTCAAGGAGCCACAGCTCGAGCCGCTGCCACCGATCGAACCGCAGCCGACCATCCAGGTCCATGTTGCCGGGACCGACCCGGCCACGGTCGCCGACGAGGTCGCCAAGGCAGTCCGCCGGCATCCGGCAGCGGGGAGGAGCGTCTTCACCGACGCGGTCACCCGCCCTCCCGCCACCGCCGAGCCACCGCCACCGCCCGACCCGGGCAAACCCTCGTCCTGACCGTCGCACACAGCAGAGACCCCGCCGGCCCGTTCTCCCCTCGGGCCAGCGGGGTCTTTTCGCGTATCCGGGAACGTCCGGGATCAGCCGAGCCGCGTGACCTTGCGGCCGAACCGGCGGACCGCGGCGGCGTCGTCCCGGGCTGTCTTGGCGATGACGCGGCCCAACTCGCGGAGGCTCTCCTCGAGCAGGGCGAGCGTCCCGGTCATCGTGTGGTCGACCGCATGCTCGGCTTCGTCCCAGGTCAGATTCCACGCGGCGACCATCCGGGCGGTGGCCCGATAGCGGGCCTCGCTCATGGTCATCTCCTCGGCCGGCGGCCACGCCAGCGGGCACGGTGCGCGTAGGGCGAGCTGGTACTGCTGGAGAAGTGCCCGGACCTCGCCGGGAACCTCCCCACGGCGGCACGCGCTTTCGCTGCCGCCTCGAATGCGGCTCCGGAGACGATGGCTCGCTGCGTGCTGTCAAACATCGCCGCCAGAGCGACCGTCAGCCGCGACATGGCCTCCTGGAAGCGACGGGTGTCGACCTCGATCGACAGCGTGGCAGGTGGCGGCTGTGTGCTCATGGCGTCATCCTATCCACTCGTGAGGTCCACCGGCAGCTCGCCAGCGAGCAACGCCAGCGACCGGTCCCACCGGGCGGGTAGACTCCCGCCCGCCAAGGGACAAGACACCAGAGGCCCCACTCTTCGCCGGGTGGGGCCTCTTCGCGTTCCCCGACCACTCTCGCAGACTCCCCATAATAAACATTATGTTAACCTGTCCTCTTTCCCGGGTCTCATCGGGACCGCTCCCCCGCCTACCACCGACCTCGCCAGTCAGCATCTCTCCCCCGTCAACGCTTCTGAGCGCTTCGCCGCTGCTCGAGGATGTCCCCCACGTACCGCTCGGAGACACTCACCTGACCTTGCCGGTTGATCGCTGCGGCGATTGCCCGCGGCTTGGCACCGGCGACCTCCGGATGCTCCGCGAGATATCTCTCAACGTGAAGACGCTTGGCGCCGTAGACCGCCAGCTCTTCACCGCCCACGCTGTGCCCGTTGTGACCGTCCTGGCCAAGTTCGGAACCTGGGCCGCTGGACGTTTCCATGTCCGGGCGGATGATCTCGCCCTCCAACGTGTCGGCTCTGCGGACGATCCGGCGGGGTTCCATGGCTGGGGGGGCGAGATGGATCGCATCCGCGCCGGAGGCGGCCGCCAGCATCTTCAGCAGGTAGGCCAGGCCGAGCGTCACCAGGATGCTCGCCACCGGCACCGCAAGTGCGATCAGCCGTAACCCGTTCGTGTCGGGGACGCGGGTCGCGTTGAAGTACAGCGTCCCGGCTGCGGCGACCATCACCAGCATGAACGGGATGGCGCGGGGGTACTGCACGACCTTGCCGCGTTCCTCGATGCGGACCATGGACGCGCCGAGCAGCAGCACCTCGAAGAAGATCAGCGCCATGTCCACGCCGATGGGGAACAGCCACGCGTGTCCCTGCCCGAACTTGAGCGCGGGGTTGTCGGCGGCTTCGCGGAGGGCGAAGAAGCTCAGGGTGAACGCCGCGGCGGCCACCCCGATGCCGAGCACCAGCGCGGTGCCGAGCACCGCGCGGAGGTTGGACGGAAGCGATGACCACATCAGGTCTTCCTCCTCAGGGTGGTCGTGGTGGGGGAGACCTGCTTGGTCTTCGCCTTCGAGTGGTCCCACAGGCACGCGACCCACTTCAGCGACACCGGCCCGCACCCCTGTGTCAGATCCAGCGTCTGCGCCGACTTCGCCGGTGGCTTCGGCGCGGGCTTGGTGGGCGGCCCCGGATGGGCGCTTGAGGTCAGCAGTAGCATCGTCAGCAGCGCGACCGCCGCGAACTCGGCCACCGTGCGGGCCAGCTCCCTGGCTGCACGGTGGGCTGCCAGCAGCAGCGCCAGCAGCGCGGCCAGGCCCACCGTCAGCCAGCCGCGGTTGGACAGTGACAGGCCCGGGCCGGGGTCGTGGGCGACCGTCCACCCGAACACGGCCAGGAGCCCGCCCAGGAGCGGCATCAGCCACAGCCAGCGGGTCCGGGCGGAGGAGATCGGCGATGGGGCGGGCGGGGCTGGCAGGGCGCGCGCACGTAGCATTAGCGCACCCCCTGGATGGTCGTGGAGGTGGCGTGCGCGGTGAAGACCTCGACCGCCAGGTAAGTGCCGGCCGAGGAAATCGCCATGAGCAGCAGCACCGCGAGCGCAAGCCGCGCCGAGCGGCGGCGCTTGCGGCGTCGTCTGGGCTTGCTGGGCATGTGCGGGTCCTTTCGGAGATGGCTGCGGGGGCGCGTCCGGGGAGCCGGGCCGGGATCGCACCCCCGCTCGAAGCTGGTCAGCGGCGCATGCCGCGGCGCCGGTCGCGGAGGAAGCCGCCGATGGCGCCAACCGCCACGACCGCGACGCAGAGCATCGCGCCGTACTGCTGGACGAGGGCGTTGTGGTCGATGAAGCCGATGAGGATCACCCCCTCCCGGCCTGGTAGGAGGCGATGACCCGCTCCGCCTCCGCTTGATGCTGGTCGTAGCGGAACGGGAACGCGGAGCGCTGCACCGCCTGCGCGAGCTGCCCCGAGGTCGCGTAAGCGTCCTGGATCGGGATCGCGCGGCGCAGGAAGTCCCAGGCGGCGCAGGTGATGTTGCGGGGGCAGCGCCATCCCTTGCTCGGGCGCTGCTGCAGCCACCCCAGCGAGTCCCGGTCGCCATAGGGGAGGTTGCGCAGATGGCTCTCGACGATGCCGGCCTCGATCAGCGCCAGCGTCACCTTGTGACTGGCACGCATTCGCTCCGCCTGCGCCAACGCCAGGCGGACCACGTCGCCGGAGGCGGGGCCGGCGGGCGGGGGAGGAATGGCCGGGTCGTGGTGCCCGGGCTTGTGCGGCTTGCCGGGCCTCTGCTCGACCGCGTGGCTCAGGTCCTCCGCGACCGCCAGGACGAAACCGCGGGCGTCATGGACGTGATGGTCCGAGCAGTACCCCCACACCACGACCACCAGCACGAACCATGGGGCCAGCTTGACCCTGGTCCGCGGCGTGACCCGCTCCGAGGGGTAGCCGCGCGGGATCATTGCGCGCGATGATTGGGCAGCACGGGAGAACCAACCGCCTTCCGATGCAAGGGCCGGGCGGGAGCGCTACCTCCCGCCCGGCGCGGAACCTTCACTTCTGCGCGGGTTCACACGCGATGTAGAGACCCGCCGCTATGCAGTTGTCGGGGCCCACAGTCGTGGGATCGTTCTCCAGAGCCGCCCCTTCCTGCGGCATTCAAGCCAACCTTGAGCAGGGGATAGCTTACCTGCCCCGACCAGCAGCGTCTAGTCTGCCTTTAAAGGCTGTGCCATACTTCCTGACATGCCAAACGAACCCACTATCACCGACGCGCTGGACCTGCTCGACCGTGCGCACCTGCTCGCCAAGGCGGTCGTGGTCGCTGCGCCCAGCCCACAGCAGGCACTCGAATGGGCTGCCGCGTTCTTCAAGGCCGCCGACGCCACCCGCCGCAAGGCCGTCGAGCTCCGCGGTCAGACCGCCGCCCGGATCTGGGACGATGAGGAGTTCGCCATCGCCCTGGCGGAGATCGCTGAGCCCTACGAGGTGTCCGAGCAGCGGGCACACCAGATCATCAAGGAAGCCAAGGCAGCAGATCGGAAGGAGCAGTGATGATCGAGCACGGCATGCCGGCGCAGTGGATCCAGGGACCGCTCAAGCACGAGACCGTTTCCGTCTTCCCCGTCGCCGCCGACGAGATGGGGATCTACGCGCTCAATCCCGAAGCGCCCTGGCCCTGGCCCAGCCCACCAGTCCGCACCAGCCAGGACGACCAGTATCCCGAGCACACCGCCGCGCAGCTCGAGCTGATCCAGCACTGCATCGACCTCGGCGACGTGCCGATCCTGCACTCCACCTCTTGGAGGACCGAGCCGCTGGAGGTGGTGCTGCACTACCTCGCCGTTGTCGACGTCGACGGGATGGTCCGTGAAAGCTGGCCGGCGGCCAAGCCGATCAGCCCGCGGCTGGCCGAGGTCGCCGGGCAGCCGAAGACCCACGCCGCAGCCGCGCCGCCGGAGGAGGTCCGCTACATCGACATCCTCCGCCACGCGATCCGGCACCTGCGGTTCCTCACCGACCCGGACTCAGACGGGTACGACGCCACTATCGCCCGCGGGCTGCCCAGCTCCTGGCATCCGCACATGCCGGCGATCCGGCCGGCGACCGCCCGCATGTTCGGCCGCATCCACGACGTGGCGTGAGCGACTCGGACCAGCTTGGCGCGCTCAAGGTCGACCTCCAGGCCCGCGTCGAGCGGGTTGACCTCGCCAGCCCTCAGGCCCGCGAGCACTACCTGCTGGCGCTGGTGGTCGCCCAGACCGCGTGGGACTGGACTGCCAGCCGCGACGAGGGCCACGAGTGGCTTCTGGTCGCCGCGATCCACCAGTTGCGCCGCTACGAACTGCGGGCTGGCCAGCCGATGCTCGTCCACCCGATGGCCAGGGGCGGGAGCGGTTGATGTAGCGGGGACGGGCTTGCCCACCCGCCCCCTCGGATGGCCATTCGACGCGGACTGCCGATGCTGGACGCACAGCAGGTACCGTCTCAACCGATCACCTCCCTCGGGCGCCCGAGGGAGGACTTCCTTCCCGGTCGGCGTCCTGCCGGCTGGCATCAACGCTGCCGGGACGCGCCACGGCCCGCTCGACCTCGCCGAGCCGCGCCCGCAGGAAGCGGGTCTCGTGCTCGAAGTCGGCGGAGGTGCTGGGGCGTGTACGCAGCGACTCGACCGCGCAATCGGTCGGCCAGCTTGGCGGGGCCTTGGCGAGCAGCATCTGCAACGCCCGCAGGTAGTCACGGAACGGACCGGGGTCAAGCGGGCTGTCCAGCTGCATCTTGGCCATGTCAGGGTTCCTCCTTGAGCGGGTCGGGGATCAGCTCGAACCACTCCCGTACCCGCCCGAGCGGCGGCACCCGGTAGTGCCGCAACGCCCCGTCGCCGCGGTGGCGCAGCACCTCCCGCAACGGCCGCGGGTTGTCCCCGGAGCGCTCGCCGACCTGGTCGGCGGCGGTGCGCCGAAGATCGTGTGGCCGCCCGTCGACTCCTGCGTCGCGCATCGCGCTCCCAAGCAGCCGCGACGGCAGTTCCCGGCTGATGCCCCGCCCTGGGCAGGTGCGGGAGTGGAACAGCGGCGTTCCGGCCGGCAGGTCCCGCGGGGAGCTGGCGCCGAGCGTGCCGGCCAGCCAATAGCTGTAGCGGCCAAGGATGGGGACCAGCGCCGGATGCAGCGGCAGCCAGCCCCGCTCGAGGCGGCCCTTGCCGAGCACGTCCAGCTTGGGGATGGTCCCGCCGAGCCGGACGTCGTCGACGCGGAGCAGCGCGGTCTCCCCTGCCCGCAACGCGTTGTAATAGCACAGGCCGGCCAGGGGCAGAAGGCGCCGGTCCGGATGCGCGACCAGGGAGTGAAGGAGCCGGGCGACGTCGTGCAGCTCCAGCGGCCGTGGTGCGGGTTCGGGGTCGGGTGGTGGCCGGTAGCCGGCGAACTTGTCGTCGGGGATGAGGTCGGCGGCGTACAGCGCACGGTAGAACGGTGGCACGCTCCGGGCGTACACCGACCGGGTTCGGGGGGCCAGGGGTCGGCCGGCGTGGATCATGTGCGGCAGGCAGCGCCGGTCCGTGAACGCCTCCAGCTCGTCAGGGCCGGCGTCCTCCCAGCGCACGCCGCGCGCACAGAGCCAGGCGGCCCAGGTGTGCAGGCGGATGCGGTACTGGTCGGCGGAGCTGTCCCCGACGTGGCGGCACCGCAGGTGGATGGCATAACAGGCCCATGCCTGCTCGAAGGATAGCATCCGCCCCCCTTTCGTGCGTCCCGCCAGGGATGCGGCAGATACTCTCAAAGGGACACTGGGGCACAACGTTCAACTGCGGCGGTTTGGGTAGTCCGGTGCAGTAGAGTCACTGTGGGGTGAATGGGGGACGGGCCAGGTGGTGATGACTAGGCCGCGACCCCCACCGGATACCGACGCATTAGCGGGATTTCGTCCGCGGCTACCGTGGCCCGTCGAAACGACCGGAGCTGACGAAGCTCCTCCGCCGTCACCCCCGGTGGGAGCAGCCCCGACGCCGCCCAAGCCTCGTCGGGGTCCATGCTCAGGATCTCGATCAGCCGGTTGACGAGCTCGTGATTGAGGCGCCGCTGCCCCTCACGAATCGTGCGGATCGAAGTCGAGTCGAACAGTGAGCCATCGGACAACTCCCCGAGGCGGGACGCGAGCCGACGCTGGCTGATGCCGACCTGGTCCATGCGCTGCGAGACGAGCTTGCCGAACTCCACTTGCCCCATGTGGCCCGTCCTCCTGTGCCGGTCCCCCCGCCGTGTCCCCTGGACGGGGGACGCTACGCGAAAGATTAGTCGCGCGGGTAGTGGCTGTCAACCTAAGAGTATATCCTTGGAAGTATTGACAAGGGCTAGCGTCGGTGCCAACATCGCACGCCTACCAGCCAAGGAGGCTACCCAAGCCGTGAGCGCAGACCGTAAGCCCACCAGCGACAACAGCGAGTCCGCCGCCATCGGCCGACGCATCCGGCTCCAGCGGGAACGCAAAGGGCTGACCCAGCTCAAGCTCGCGGTCCTGACCGGGCTCACGCCAGTGACGATCTGGCGGCTCGAGAGCGGTTTCTACTCCGACCAGCAGGTTTCCACGCTCCGCACCATCGCCAACGCGCTCGAGATCACGGTCGGCATGCTCACCGATCCGGAACCCAACGGCGAGCCCGCAGGCAAGGCGGCGTCATGACTGCCCGGCCGAGCCTTGAGTCCCGCGCGCAGGGCGTCCGTGTCGCCAAGCCCAGGCCTGGCCAGGACAAGCGGGCCGCCGCCGAGTACGCCGCGGCGCTGGAGCGGGAAACCGACCGTTCGCTCCGCGACAAGTCGCTGTGGCCCTACACCGGACCCGGGCGGTGGCGCGCCCGCTCAATCCTCGAGCTCGGCTCTGGCACCGCCGCCCGCAGCGGGCAGCCAACCACTGGGCGGTGGGACCAGAGTCCCTAAAACAGCCAGCGGCTCCCCGCCCCGCCAAAGAGCTGAGGAGCCGCCCGACGAACGGAGCATACCGTGGCCAGCTTCCTGCACCGCATCACCACCGCCATCGGCCGCCTGCTCGGCCCATGCCCCCCGGCAGGCTGGAAGCACCCTCCCACCGCCACGACCACCGTCGCCAGGGGCAAACCGCCGGCCGCGCTGCCAAGCCGTGTCGCCGCCCGCGCCCTGGAACCACCCGCCCGGCCCACCTGGATGGCCGACCCCGCCTACGTCGACCTGGCCCGCCAGCTGCTGAAGGCGCTGGGGTCCAGGCAGGGTGGTCGCAACCGTGTCGCCGCCACGATGGGCCGCGCGCTGTGGCAGACCCGTGATCCTGGCGCGGAACTGCTACGGCTGTGTGAGGAGTCCAGGACGGTGCTGCGGGCGCTGGGGGAGCTGCGGCTGGAGCAGGTCCGGCAGGCGTGGCAGGCCAAGGCCGACGCCGAGGATGCAGCCCAGGTCGACGAGCTGGAGCCGCTGCGCGCGATCGCCACCAGGAGCCGCTGATGCTGCTGTTGCACCCTCCACCCCCCCCGTCGTCGGCGCCGCTGGTCAGCTCGGGCGAACTGCGCGCCCTCGCCCACGTGCTGAACCGCGCGCAGATCGCTTTGGACACGCGCGAGCCGGGCATGTGCCCACAGGTCTTGCTGCGTCTGCTCGAGCAGGACCTGGAGCAGCGTGCGGCCGCGGCCGAGGTGGACGAGTTCCTGCTGGTGCGGGCGGCGGCTTCCCTGCGCCGCCCGCGCCGGTGGGGGAGCTGGGCCTTCACGATGCTCACAGCCGGGCGGTGGCCCTCGTGGAGCTGACCAACGCGCGCCGCCGCGGCCTGGCCGTGCTGTTCCGCGGCCGCCTCGACATGCGTCCCGTCTACGAGTCCAACATCACCAGCCCCCCCGACGACCCGCGGCGGCTGACCGTCTACTGGCAGACCGTCCGCTGGCTCGTGGAGCACGGCTACGCCACCGTCGAGCGGACAGCCGCTAACCGCGTCACCCTGACTGCCGCAGGCCTCGACCTCGCACGACAGGCGACTCGGTGACCCGCCAGTGGGCCGACGTCGACCCCGTCCAGGTGAGCGCCTACTGCGCCGACAAGGCCGACCGGCTCCGCGACCACGAGCAGCTCACCCGCGAGACGTTCGGGCCGACCTGGGCGACCTACCTGGTGCTCGGCGACAGCGAGCTGGTCTACCGCGTCGACCTGTGGCTCCAGGAGGACCGGTGGGCCGGCTGGTGCGAACACCCGCTCCTGTTTCGCGAGCGGCACGACATCCCCATCCGCGTCGGCCAGTCCTGTTCGCATATTCACGCGGCCGCGGCCGAAGAGGCCCGCGTCCGCAACACCTACATTCCCGTCCCGCCCCAACCGGACCCGTTCCTCGGGCGGCCGGCGGGCGCGACGGCCGGCTTCTACGACTGACCCAGGAGATTCTGTTGCTCAAGATCATCATCGCCGTCGAGGTCCTGGCGTTGCTGGGGGCTGTGTGGCAGGTGGCCTACTGGCGCGCCCGGGCGCTGCGGGCATCCCATCTGTACCTGCTGCTGGCGGAGAAAGAGCGCGAGTTGCGCGCCAAGCTGGACGCCACCGACATCCTGCTCATCACCCGCTACACCCTGGACCGGGCCGAGCCCGGCAGCGCCCTTGGCGAGGCCGCCCGCCGTGTGCGCGCCATCGGCGAGCGCGCCGCCGACAACCTGGGCGTCACGCCGCACCCGCACGGACCGGGGCTGCTCCGATGACCGGCAGCGTGATCATGGTCGACTGGCCCCGAGCCCTGCTGTATGCCGCCGGGTTCTTCCTGCCGCTGGCCGTCCTGCTGCACCTGGGGCACGCCGCCGGCGGCTGGGTTGGCGACCGGGCAGGCCGTGCGGTGGCCACCCGCATCCGCCACCGTCGTCGGCGGGGGTGGATCGGATGACTCCGGTCGTGCAGGACGGGCCCTACTGGCTGTCCGCGACGAAGATCACGATGGCGCTCGGCTGCCCCCTGCGCGCCCAGCGGCGGTATCGACTCAAGTTGCCGGAGCGGCCCAGCCTGCCGATGCATCGCGGGAACCAGCTCCACCAGGCATTGGAAGAGACCAAGGGGCGACCCGAGGGATTGGCGGAGGCGACCCGGACCGCGTGGGCGTACAACGCGCCCCCACCCTGGAATGAGCTGTTCAAACCTTGGCTGGTCCTCCAGGAGGAGATGCGGCCCGTCGTCGTCGAGCTCGACCAGCTCGCCCAGCAGATCCAGGAGGACGCCAAGGCTGGCCGGCGCCCGGGCGGTGCGCAGGCCCCGCGGATGACCAGCGATTTCAAGCGTGCCGAGGCGGACCTGCTCGGCCCCTGGCAGGACACCATCCAGTCGTTGCGCGCCGCCGAGCGTGAGCTGCTGGACGGTCCCGACTCGCCGTGGGAGGCCACCAACCGCAGCGGCTTCGACGAGTACGCCACCAGCCTGGACACCGCCGCCGCCTACAGCGCCTGGTGGAACGGCATACCCGGGGCCGAGCGGCCGGAGATCCTGCACTGCGAGCGCCGCTTCGAGGTCCTGCTCGACCAGGGCCAGTTCAAGCTGGGCGGCCGTGTGGACCGCATCGACCTCGACCCCACCCAGGACGCCCTGGTGGTCGTCGACTACAAGACCGGTTCGGGAGCGTTCGACAAGGAAGCCAAGTGGGTGCAGGCCGCCTGCTATGCGCTCGGCGTCGAACAGGTGATCGGGCAGCGGCCCGACCTGGTCCGGTTCATCTACCTGGACGGCGGCCCGAGTGTGGAGACCTACCGGGTGTATCCGCTGTGGGACCTGAAGCTGGCCGACCTGTGCCGGTACGCCAGGGATCTGATCGAGGGCCCGCCGATCGCGAGCCTGCACGGCTGCGCCATCTGCTCCTACCACGACCTGTGCTTCGACGTGGCCGGCACCGGCATGCAGTTCCAACCGCTCGAAACCCTCGCTGACCAAACCATCCCGGAGGCAGCATCGTGACCACCACTGACCGTGCCCAGCTTGCCAGGCTGGTCAACCGTGTGCCCGACCGGTTCGTCAAGCAGGTCGACGTTGGCGGCGGACGCAAAGAGTCCTACGTCCCCCACGACGTGATCGAACAGCTGCTGCTGTACATCGTCGGCCCGTTCGACTTCGAGGTCGTCGAGCTGATCCGCGGCGACGTGCCCGAGGTGCCACCCAACCCGCAGGGCTCAAGCAAGCGGGCCAAGGACGGCACGCTGGCACTCCACAACGCGGTGGTGGGTGCACGCTGCCAGCTCACCACCACCATCGACGGCGACACCACCCGAATCACCGAGATCGGCGACGTCGAAGACCCCCACAACTGGTCCAACGACGGCAAGCGTGCCAAGCAGGCCGCCTCCGACGGGCTGAAGCGCTGCGCGATGCGGCTCGGCCTCGCCCTGCACGTCTGGGCGGAAGGCGACTACGTGCTCGACAAGTGGATCCCCCTCCCCTCCAAGGACGAGGGCGCCGAGACGTCCGGGGCGGATCGCGGCGGGTCCGCCCCGGACACCACGTCCGAGGCGGAGGCCCCGCCACAGGGGAAGGACGGACAAGCCGCCACCTCGGACCCTCCCGCCGAACCCAAGCAGCAGCGCACCTCGCGCGCCCGCACGACCACCAGCAAGACCAAGCAGGAGAACGCCTCTGCCGAACCGGCCGCCCCCCAAGCGCCGCCGGCGGAGGACGCCCCGGCCGCCCACACCCAGGCCCCCCCGGGTGTGGCGGCCGGGGCCACCAGCCCCAACGGCCATCCGGCCGACCAGGCACAGACCATGGAACAGGTCGCCGCCGTGCTTGGCCGCAGCCTCAACAACTGCTGGATCCGCCTGCGCCGCGCCGCACAGAACGACGAGCTGCCCGCCAAGCCGTTCGGCGAACTCGCCACAGCAGACCAGCTCAAGCAGCTGGGCGGCGATGACCTGAAGCTGGCGCGCGCGTGGCTCATCGACCACAACAGGCAGGGAGCGGCGGCATGACCCGGCTGTGCTTCCTCGACACGGAGACCACCGGGCTGGAGCCTGATCGTCACGAGGTGTACGAGATCGGCCTCATCGTCCGCGACGGTGACAGCCGCATGGACCCAGAGTGGCGCTGGTGGCTGCCGGTCAACCTCGCCAGGGCCGACCCGAACGCGCTCCGCGTGGGCCGCTTCTTCGAGCGCAGGCCCCCGCAGAGCCGAATATGGGATGGCGCGCTCCAGTGGGCGCCCGACATCAGCGGCAAGATCGAACAGGCCGACGTCCGGGACGTTGCCGCGTCGGTGATGGAGCTGACCGCCGGTGCGCACCTGGTCGGCGCCGTCCCCTCCTTCGACGCGGCGTTCCTCTCGCGGCTGTTGCGCGCCCACGGCTGCTGCCCCGCCTGGAACTACCACCTCGTGGACGTGGAAGCGCTGGCAGCCGGGTACCTGGCCGGCAAGGCCAAGGCCGACCATCTGCTCGGCGAGGTCGCCGAGGAAGGCATCGACCTGGCCCGGCCGCCGTGGGACTCCAGCAAGCTGTCAGCCGCAGTGGACGTCGACCCGGGCAAGTTCGACCGGCACACCGCGCTCGGCGACGCACGCTGGGCACGGGCCATCTATGACGCGGTGATGGCTGAGGGGCGGACGCCGTGAGCGGCTACAAGCACGGCGAGGCGTTTTGCCACATGCGCTACCTGGCCGACGACGGCTCCCAGGAGCTGTCGGTGTGGAACAGCCGCGACGGTGTGACCCCATTCGTCATCAGCTTGCCGTCAGGCAGGGGCGCCACCCACGTCGACTGGCACCAGGACCGGTATGACCCCACCCATGTGCCCGCGGTGGGCGACTGGATCTTCGTCGACCTGACCGAGGAACGGGCACTCCAGGCGGCGCGGCGCAACGCGCAGCGGTTCTGGGACGATCCGACGCTGCCCGCGCGGCAGAGCTTCAGCTCGGTGGAGGACCTGGCGTCCACGCTGGCCGCAAGCTATCTGGAGCCGCGGGGCGGCCCGGATCTGGTGCAGGTCACCGAGGAGTTGCGCGCCCAGCTGGTGAGCGCGCGCGAGCGGCCGGAGGTGGCTGGAAGAAGCCTTGGGGAAGGTGACGTGGCCGCCTCCGGCTCAACCATCCCAGCCGATCAGGGAGGTGAGAGCGATGTGACCCAGATCGAGGCGGGGCCGGCCGCTGCCGAACGTGGAGGCACGTCAAGGCATGCGAACCCGGCCGGCCCCACCCTCGACCCCCAGAAGGCCGCCAGGGTGCTGCGGAACATCGTCAGCGTGTCGTTCAGGGTGCCGGACAGTCACCTGACGGAAGCCCTTGGCGCGGTCGAGGCCGGCGCCATCGCGCTGGAGGCCAGCAGCGACCGGCTCGCCGACCTCGAGGTGTACGCCGCCGAACTCCGCGACCTCCTGGAGCAAATCGGTTCCTATCTCGCGCGCTTCCATGATCTATACGAGGGCAGCGCGCTCGCCACCAAGATCCGTGCCGCGCTCCAGGTCTCCCCGCCAGCGCGGGGCCGGGCCGTCCTGGAGGAGCTGGAACTGCTCCGCCAGGTCGCCCTTCTGGCGCCACGGCCGCCCTGGTTCAAGACCGACACGCAAGGCTACGTCCGCGCCTTGGAGCGCCTCGACCAGGCGGGGGCGGCGAGGCCGGATGCGTAGCCGCCCTGCCCGCCTGGCCATCACCATCCTGCTGCTGGTCGCTCTCGGCTTGGGCCTGGCGCTGCTGGCCGCCGGGTCGGGCCCCAGGGACACGGTGCCCCACACCACCACGACGATGGGGGGTGGCCCATGGGCCGGCTGACCGAACTGGCGCTGGACGACCAGCTGCTGGCGGTGCTTCGCGACGCCGAGGGGTTCCCACTGTCGACCCGTCAGGTGGCCGAGCTGGCCGGCCCGATGGCGTGGCCACCGGACGGTGTGACCTGGAAGCGGCTGAACCTGCTGGAGAAGGCGGGGCGGGTTGAGCGGGTCAAGCTGCCGGGCTGGCGGCAGGTCTGGTGGCGCACCTCGGGGCCGACGGATGGGTAGGCCCGGCGCCGTCTACCCCGAAGTGCTCGCCGTTGAGCGGGACTGTCTGAACTGCGACGAGCCGTTCACGCCCGCGAGGGAAGGCTGGCAGGCGCTGTACTGCTCCCCCGCGTGCTGGCGTGCCAACAACGGCGGGCCGGGCCGCTGGCGCCCGGCTGCGGCCGCAGCGTCGCCCGTCCCAGACCGGCTGCCACCGAAGGTTGCCGACGCCGTCGTCGCCTTCCAGGAGACGACCACCCACGTCGCCGAGGCCTTCGCCGGCATCCGCCGGCCGGCGCGGCGCCTGGTCGTCATCGGCGTCGAGCACTGCCAGCGGTGCGGCGTCGACCACCAGGTCTACGGCTACCAGCAACAAGCCAGCTACGCCCTGATCGGACAGGACGGTGCGCCATGAACGCCCGCCACGTCCTGGACCGGGCGATGAGCGAGGCCGACCTGCAAGCAAGCATCGTCGACCTCGCCCGCATCCTCGGCTGGACCGTCCTGCACATCGACGACGCCCGCCGCGAAGTCGTCACCCAGGCGGGAGAGCGGCGGCTGGTCGGTGACAAGAACGCTGCCGGCCTGCCCGACCTGATCATGCTCCGCGAGCGGATCGTCTGGGCCGAGCTGAAACGCGAGCGTGGCCGGCTGCGGCCCACCCAGCGGCGCATCCTCGCCGATCTGCGCCGCGCTGGCGCCGAAGTCTACCTGTGGAAGCCGAGCGACTGGCCCGCCATCCAGCACACCCTCACCAGTAGGCGGCCAGGATGAACCTCTGCGGACTCAGCCAACCTGGGCCAGACCTGCCCGACGCCGGCGAGGGCACGTGCTGCATGGGCGCGGCCATGTTCGGCCCGGAGCGGTGCACCTGCTGGCAGCCGGTCTACGACCTCGACCAGGCACAGCCGGTGGAAGCCGCCCCTTCGACCCGCGCGGCGCCGTGCGAGGACTGCGCGTTCCGTGCCGACTCGCCTGAGCGGCAGGGTGAGCCGGGCTACGCGGGCAGCGAGGCGGAACTGGACCGCCTGGTGGCCACTGGCCAGCCGTTCTTCTGCCACCAGGGCATCCGCCGCCCCATCACCTGGCGGCATCCCACCGGGACGGAGATCCCCGGCGACCCGGCCAACTACCAGCCACCCATCATCGTCGGCGTGCCATACCGCGCCGACGGCACCCCAGCCGAGGTCTGCGCCGGCTGGGCGGCCCGGCACCGGGCACTCAAGGACGGTGATAGCGAGTGAGCACACCGCTGAGCCAGCCGTACATGGAGCCCGAGGACTGGTATCGCGTGCCGTCGCAGTACCCGCGGTGTCGTCGCAAGCGCTGCCACCAGCCCCCAGTCGCCGACATGCGCCGCAGCCGGTACAGCCACCGCGAGGGCCGCTCGGTGGCCGCCTGGTACGCCTACTGCGCCGATCATCTGCGCGAGTACAACCGCGGGGTCCGTGACGGCCGCGTCTGGTGGCTCGGTCGCCCCGAGGGGGAGCGTGAATCGTGAGCGACCACTGCCGTTCTTGCGGCGCCGAGGTGGTGTTCGTCCGCTCGGCCAAGAGCGGCAAGCGGATGATCTTGGACGCCAAGGCGGAGAAGCGCGTCGTGCTCGGCTCGGCGATCACGACGCTGGAGCCAGACGACGGGATTGTCGTCGGCGCGCAACACCCGGACGCCGCACTCATCGCCCGCGTCGTCAGGACCTACGTCGACCACCATGCGACATGTTCGGCGGCGGCCGAATGGAAGGGCAGGCGCCGGTGAGGGCCCGCGTGGAGTTCGAACCCCGTGATCTGTGGGTCGGTGCCTACTGGAACCGCTCGCCCGCCTATGCCGGCCAGGACGCGACAGCCATGTACCTGCGCTGGGAGTACGACCTCTACGTCTGCCTGGTCCCCACGCTTCCCCTGCATGTGTGGTGGTCGCGGTGACCGCCCCCGTCCTGCACGTGGCCACCACCACGGCGCTGCACCGGGACGGCCTCCAGGTCCATGAGGTCTTCCACGGCCTGCTCCGCGAGGGGAGCGTGAAGGGTCGTGAGGTGTGGCGCTGCGACCACCCGCATCCCAAGCGCCCCGGCGCCAGGGCATGCGCAGGCGGCGAGCTCCGCCAGCGCGCCCTGCCCGAAATGAAAGGCAACTGGGACGGCTGGACCCGCTCGGTGCGCGACTGCCTGGCCCCCGGCGGCTACCGGCAGATGCCCGTGTGCCCGCTGTGCGCCAAGAGCCTGCTGCACACCAAGGCCGAACATGACCGGCTCGAACCATCCGTCACCCCCAAGGAGCTGCAACGCCGTGACCGCATCGACCGCTGACCCCATCATTCCCGAGCCGCTCGACACGTGGGCGAAATTGGATCTTTTTGGCCGGCAGACCGCCGCCGGCCGTGTGCGCGAGGTCAAGATCGCCGGCACCGACTTCCTGCGCCTGCACATCCCCGCCCAAGACGGCAAGCAGGCCCGCACGATCGACTACAACCCGGCTGCGGTCTACTCGATCGAGCATGTCGACGAGGAGACCGCCCGGGCGGCCGCCCGCCTGGACCAGCCGCCCCTGCCCGTGGAGGCGTGGAGCGTCCGCCGCATGCTCGGGGTGGGCACCAGCCAGCTCGCCCTCGCCACCCCCGACCCCGACGAGGACGAGGACGAGGCGCCGCTCTGATGAGCCTCAAGGTGACCATCGTCGACGAGCAGACCGGCGACACCGAGACCACGCATGTCCCAGACGGAGACTACCTGCTGCTCGTCACCGACCCGGCCGAAGCCTCGTTCCAGGTTTTCCCCACCACCGGAACGCACGTCATCACGGTCAAGGGCCGAGTGCAGCGATGACCGCCGAGCAGCCCACCTGGGGTGGCCCCACCCTCCCCACCGTCGCCGGCATCAACCTACCCGCCTGCCCGCTGTGCCGCCGACATCTGAAGCACACCTGGCCGGAGCATGTCGCCCAGATCCGAGCCACCAGCGACCCACTCGCCCAAGCCGCCGGCCTGCCCCAGGGTGATGCCGCATGAGCGACCGGCCAGGCCCCTACGAGCTGTGGCGCCAGGCCGGCGGCGGCACCCCCGCCTACAGCCGCCAGGAGTACCACCGGCTCATGGTCTCCCATGGCCACCTGGTGCTCCGGCCAGCCTGCATCTGTGCCCGTGTCGTGGACGATCCCGCCGAGCATGAGCCAGCCTGCCCCCGCTTGAAGGACAACGACCGGCGGCTGGCATGCGGCTGGCTGCCCGGCGGAGAGCAATCCCCACGGCTCACCGTGGCCGTCACCGGCGACCGCAACTGGCGGCACCCGCTGATGCTCAAGCTCACCCTCGGCGGCCTCGCTGTCGCCTTCCTCCCCGACTTCGAGCTACTCATCGGCGACTGCCCAGCCGGCGCCGACGCCCAAGCGCTCGACCTGGCCCGCGGCGCCGGTTGGGCACACCGCGTCTTCCACGCCCGCTGGGACGAAATGGAGGCCGAGGGCAAGCCCCGCAACGCAGCCGGCCCGCTGCGCAACCGGGAGATGCTCGACGCCCTCCAAGCCGCAGACGGCCAGCGCCTGGTCGTCGCCTTCCACGACCACCTCGACCACTCCAAGGGCACCAAGGACTGCGCCGACGAGGCCAAGCGGCGCGGCCTCCCCGTCTACCTGGTGAGCAAGCTATGAACGCCCCCGCCGCAGCGCTGGTGGCGTGGCGGCTGGTCCGCCTCAGCCCCGCCCACCCCCTCTGGCACCTCGAACGCGTCGGCGCGGAGCAGACCGAGTGCGGCCGGGACTGGCGGGAGCCGATCCGCCACACCCTCACCGAGCCACTCCCCACACCGCGGTGCACCACCTGCGGACCGAAGATGGTTGGTGAGCTCGCCCAGCAGCTCACGCTCGAGGCGGACCCGGAGCTCAGGCGTGAACGCTGAGCCGGCGCCGATCACCCGCCCCGCGCTTCGCTGGTTCGGCGGGAAGTGGCGCCTTGCGCCGTGGATCGTCACGCATCTGCCCCCACACGATGCCTACTGTGAGCCCTACGGCGGCGCCGCATCCGTACTGCTGCGCAAGCCCTCCGCCAAGCTGGAGACCTGGAACGACCTCCATGGCCGACTCGTCAACTTCTTCACCGTGCTCCGCAGCCGTCCCGACGAGCTGGTCCGGGCACTCGAGCTGACGCCCTACGCCCGCGCCGAGTACGAGCAGGCCCGAGAGGTCGACACCGACCCACTCGAGGACGCCCGCCGCTTCTACGTCCTCAGCAACCAGGGCCGCGCCGGCGCTGCGGGCGCCGCCGAGCGCGGACGCGTTCAGGGCTGGCGCTACGTCATCGACCAGGCAGCTCGACACGGCAGTCCGCCGTACTGCGAGGCCGCCGACCTCTCCCACCTCCACGCCATCGCCGCCCGGCTGCGCCTCGTCCAGGTCGAGCATGACGACGCGCTGGCCGTGCTGTGCCGCTACGACGCCCCCGGCGTCCTCCATTATGTCGACCCGCCTTATTGGGACCCGGGAGCGGACTTCCACAGCCGCTACGCCCACCCGATGATCACCGAAGCCGAGCACCGCACTCTCGCCGAAACGCTGCATGCCCGCCGAGGAATGATCGTGCTCTCAGGTCGGCCGAGCGACCTGTACGCCGACCTGTACGACGCCCGTGGCTGGCGTCGAGTCGAGCGGCAGTCCCTCACCGACGCGGGTCGACTCGGTACCGAGGTCCTATGGTTCAGCCCCGCCGCCGCGGCGGCCGCCGCGCGCGCCCGGCAGCTCACCTTCGCCGAGGTAACCGGATGAGCGCCCTCCTCCAGTGCCCTGGCTGCGGCTGGTGGACCCGCGGTCTCCAACCCGACGGGCGCTGCCTGGACTGCAATTTGGGCTGGACCACCTGTCCCCAACACGCCCGCCTCGAATGGGCCGGCAGCGAGCATCGCAAAGTCACCGCCCACGAGGTCCTCACCACCATGCGCGCCCACCCCGACAACGTCACGCACCTGCCTACCCCAACGACCGGTCCCCGAGGTGTCAGTGCCCCCCGATGACCACCAGCGCCCACCCCCGCATCACCTCGAAGCCGAAGAGGCGGTGCTCGGCGCCATGCTCCTCGACACCGGCGCACTCGAACACGCCCTGGTCACCCTCGACACCACCGACTTCTACCGGCCAGCCCACCGCACCATCTTCGACGCGATCGCCACCCTCGAAGCCGCCGGCCGCCCCGTCGACCCCATCACCCTGGCCGCCCACCTGCTGGCCGCCGGTGATCTCGCCAACGTCGGCGGCCACCCGTTCATCCACACCCTCGTCTCAAGCGTCCCCACCGTCGCCCAGCACGCCCACTACACCGAACTCGTCGCCACTGCGGCCGCCGCCCGTCGGCTCATCGACGCCGGCCACAGGATCACCCAGCTCGGCCACGAACAGGGCCTGGACCCCGACAAGGCCCACCAGATCGCCCTCGAACTCCTCGCCCAGCTCGGCACCGCCAGGCCCCATGCCACCCCCGGCGGCGACCGCGCCCAGGACGGCGGCCGCTTCATCCTCGACGTCCCGGACCAGGCCACCGCCATCTGGGGTGCCGAGCAGGAGGTCTGCTGGGCCGCCGGCGAAGCCCTCATGCTCGTCGGCCCCCAAGGCGTCGGCAAATCCACCCTCGCCCAGCGCCTGGTCCTCGCCAGGATCGGCATCGGCCCCGCCCAGCTGCTGGGCCTCCCCGTCACCCCCTGCACCAGCCGCATCCTGTACCTGGCGTGCGACCGGCCACAGCAGATCGCCCGCTCCTTCCGCCGCATGGTCGACGAGGCTGACCGTGCCCTCCTGGACGAGCGGCTGGTCGTCTGGCCCGGCCCACCCGAGCAGGACCTCGCCCAGCAGCCCAAAACCATCCTCCAATTGGCACGCCGCCATGGTGCCGACACCGTCATAATCGACAGCCTAAAAGATGGCGCGCTCGACCTCGTCAAAGACGAAATTGGCGTGCGCTATAACCAGGCCCGCCAGACCGCACTCGCCGCAGGAATACAACTCCTGGAACTGCACCATCAGCGCAAGGCCGGCGCCGACAACAAGCGGCCCCGCAGCATTGCCGACGTGTACGGGTCGGTGTGGCTCACCGCCGGCGCCGGCTCCGTCATCCTCCTTTGGGGCGACCCCGGCGACCCCATCGTCGAACTCGCCCACCTCAAGCAGCCCGCCGAAGAAGTCGGGCCCATGCGGCTGCTCCACGACGCGCCCACCGGGTCGATCAGCATCCAGCAGGGCGTCGACCTGCTCACCCTGCTACGCCTCCAGCCAGGCCTCACCGCCGCCGACGCCGCCCGCCTCCTCTTCGACGTCGAAGGCCGCTCACCCGAGCCCAAGGAGATCGAGAAGGCCCGCCGGCGCCTCGACAGCCTGGTCCGCCGAGGCCTCGCCAAGCTCCAACCAGGCGCCGCGAAACGGTCCGGCAGCGCAGGCGCGCCAGCGACCTACCACCCGATCGTCGACCTGGAGGCGCCATGACCAAACGGCGCGACTCTGACAATCCCTGTATCCCACGGTCGATCCCACGCATCCCACGATCGCCCTCTCAAACCGCCGGACGTGACACACGGCACCTCACGGCCAATCTAGTCTTCGCAGCTCAGAGCCTACGCGCCGATCCCACGGTCGATCCCACGCATCCCACGCCCGATCCCACGCCCCACCCCCCTATAAAGGGGGGGGTGGGGAGGCGTGGGGATTCGGGGCAACCGCCAAGCCATGAGAAACCCCCGCAGACACCCTCCAGGAGGCACCCGTGCCCACCAGGCGCCGCATCACCGCCGCCCACCAGCTCGCCCGCCGGCTGGCCGCCACGGTCATGCTCCACGTCTGGAACCAACTCATCGACCAGCAGATCGCCGACACCCCCGAGGGCCACATCACCCGCCTCCTGGACGCCATCGAAGCAACCGGGCTGCGCCTCCACATCCCACGGCAGCCCCACACCCACCCGCTCGCCGACCGGGTCGAACAGGCCCTCTGCGAACTCGACCTGCGCATCCTGGCCGCCGAACACGCCGCCGCCATCGGCTCCGGACAGGCAGACCTGCGCACCTACCAGCGCGGCGGCGACCCCGTCGCCGGCCGCATCGACTGGGACGCGGTGCCACCCCACATCGCCGACGTCGAAGTCCGGCGGCTCCGCAAGCTCCGCGAGACCATCGACAACCAGGTCCGCTACAACCTCGCCACGCTCCAACGCGCACTTTCTGAATCGGGACAAAAGCATGTTTCCGCAGGTCAGGAGGGGGCTATTGACAGGACCGGCTAGACTCCATGCTGGCAGGGTGAGTTGTGCCCACCAGGCCGATCCCACACAACGCGGTGACCCCATGGCACTCGCACGATGACTGCCGACCCCATTGCGCGGCAGTGCACCGCCACTGCGAAGTCGACAGCGCAACGGTGTACGCATCGGTCCATGCGCGGACAGCGGGTCTGTCGCCACCACGGTGGGTCCGCTCCGCAGGCCAAGGCCGCCGTCAAACGACGCGATGAGCAGGCCGAGGCGGAGCGGGCCGTCCAGACCTACGGGCTGCCTCGCGATATCGCCCCCGATGACGCGCTGCTGGAGGAGGTCCACCGCACCGCCGGCCACGTCGCCTACCTCGGTGCGCTGGTCAGCGACCTGGACCAGCATGGGCTGAAGCAGTACGCCACCGGCGAATCCGGCGCCACGTGGGAGCGGGCGAGCGTTTGGGTGCAGATGTACCGGGATGAGCGAGCCCACCTCGTGCAGGTGTGTCGCGCCGCCCTGGCGGCCGGCCTCGCCGAGCGGCAGGTCCAGCTCGCCGAGCGGCAAGGCGAGCTGGTCGGGCGGCTGCTGCGCGTGGCGATCGAGGCGATGGGGGCCAGCGGTGAGCAGCAGCAGCGTGCTTACGACGCCGTACGCCGACACCTCACCGCAGCCTGACCCGTTCACCGAGGCGCTGCTCCGCGCGCTGCCAGGCGGCGACCCGTGGGAGCAGATGGCCCGGCCAGCGCAGCGCGCCCCGCTGGGGGACTGGCTGATCTGGCTGATGCTGGCCGGCCGCGGGTTCGGGAAGACCCGCTCGGGGGCGGAGTGGGCCAAACAGCAGGCCCAGCAGATGCCGGGCTCGCGTGGCGCGCTGATCGCGGCGAAGTTCGCCGACGGTCGCGACACGATGGTCGAAGGCGAGTCGGGGCTGCTGGCGGTCCTGCCACCGTCCGCGCTCCGTGGCGGTGTCCGCGAGAAGGCGTGGAACCGGTCACTGGGGGAGCTCCACCTCGACAACGGCAGCCGGCTCAAGGTGTTCTCCAGCGAACGGCCCGGCAGCCTCCGCGGCCCGCAGCACCACTACGCGTGGGGTGACGAGCCGGCGGAGTGGCTGGACGCCAGCCAAGGTGCCGCAAAAGACACGACCTGGAGCAACCTGCTGTTCGGCCTACGCCTTGGCCATCACCCCAGGGTCATGCTTACCGGGACGCCGAAGCCGCTCCAGCTCATCAAGGACCTGCTGTTCATCCACGGCGACCGACGCCAGGGCCGACGCCCCGACGTGCACCTCACCACCGGGTCGACGTACGACAACCTCGATAACCTCGCCCCCACCTTCCGGGAGCAGATCCTCGCCCAGTACGAGGGCACCCGGATCGGCCGCCAGGAGCTCCAGGCGGAGCTGCTCGAGGACGTGGAGGGCGCGCTCTGGCAGCTCGGCAGGATCGAGGAGCTGCGGGCCGCCCGGGCGCCGGAACTGGTCCGCGTCGTTGTCGCGGTCGACCCGGCGGTCACCAGCGGTGAGGACTCCGACGAGACCGGCATCGTCGTCGCCGCACGCGGAATCGACGGGCACGGCTACGTGCTGGCCGACCGGTCCGGCCGGCTCACCCCCAAAGGGTGGGCGGAGCGCGCGGTGCTCGCCCTCGACGACCACAAGGCCGACCGGGTCGTCGCGGAGGCCAACAACGGCGGCGACATGGTCGAGGCGACCCTCCGCACCGTCCGGCCGACGGTGCCGTTCCTCAAGGTCACCGCCACCAGGGGAAAGCGCATCCGCGCCGAGCCGATCGCGGCGCTGTACGAGCAGGGCCGCGTCCACCATGTGGGCAGCTTCGACCAGCTCGAGGACCAGATGTGCTCGTGGCTCCCCGACTCGGGAGAGTCGCCGGACCGGATGGACGCGCTGGTGTGGGCGCTGTCGGAGCTGATGGAGCACTCGAGCGCGCGGGCGTACCTGGCCGCGTTGGCGCCGCCGTGCCCGACCTGTGGGACGCCGAACAGGAAGGACACCCCGGCCTGTGCCAAGTGTGGCCACAAGCTCACCGAGGAGAGCTGATGTCGAGTCCGATGTACACGCTTCACCGTGGCCCACGGCTCAAGCTGTACTACGCCAACCGGCGCTGGTTCACCCACCCGGGCGTGTACGTGTGGGCGTTCGGCAAGAACCGACGGCTCGTCGCATTGCCATCGCGCTGCACGCCTTCGGTGTCCACCCGAGCGGCGTCAACCTGTTCGAGCTCGGCCTGGCACTGTGGGCACTGCACTTCGCGTTCGACTACATGCCGCCGCTGCCCCGCCGGCAGCAGTAGGAGCTGATCGTTGGACCGCCTTCTGCGCCAACTCCCCCTACGCCTGCGCCTGCGGCGGCTCCGCTGGCGCTGCGTGAACTGTGACGCCGACGGCACCTGGCGGCAGCTACGCCACCGCTGCCAAAACCCGCTCAGTCACTACTGGATCTCGGAGGTCGGACGGTAGTGCCCCGCTTCCAACTGCGCCGCCGCCAGCCCCCAGCCGCCCAGCTCGCCGAACAGGTCGCTGAGCTGCTCAAGGCGAGCGTGCCCGGCCTCGGCGCGCTCCCCGTCGGCACCGCCACCACCACGGCGACCACCCCGGCGATGCCGGGCGCGCGTGGCGACCAGCAGGCCGCGCTCCCTAGGACCGACCCGCTGGTCGCGTTCGGCCCCGGCCGGCCGATCTACCCCGCGCCGCTCGACCCGCGCCGCCCCGGCACGCAGCGCGCCGAGCCGCGCCGCTACGAGTACCCGGTCTCGTGGAATCTGCACACCTCCGCGCAGCACGGCCGGCTGCTCGAGTGGAAGATCCTCCGGGACTTCGCCGACCGGATCGACATGGTCCGCCGCTGCATCGAACTCCGAAAGTCGGAGCTCGTCAGCATCGACTGGGACATCACCATCGACCAGAAGGCGCTCAACCGGGTGATGGCCGCCACCGACGAGAAAAACGAGGCCCGCGCCGCCCGTACCCTCCGCGACAAATACGAGGACGATATCGAGCGGCTGGTCCGCTTCTGGCAGCAGCCCGACCCCGTCAACCTTGACGGGTGGGACGACTGGCTCTCCATGGCGCTGGAGGAACACTTCGTCCTCGACGCGCTCACCATCTACCCGCGGATGACGCTCGGTGGTGACCTGTTCGCCCTGGAGATCCTCGACGGCTCGACGATCAAGCCGCTGCTTGACTACCGCGGTGGCCGGCCGATGCCCCCCGCGCCCGCCTACCAGCAGATCCTCTACGGCTTCCCCCGCGGGGAGTTCACCGCCTCCGACTCGACCCTGGTGGAGGGGGAGTACGGCGCCGACCAGCTCGTCTACCGGCCGCGGGTGCGGCGCACGTTCACCCCCTACGGGATGAGCAACACCGAGCAGGCGCTCATGGCCGGCGCGCTCTATGCGAAGCGGCAGAAGTGGTTGGGCGACGAGTACGACGAGGGCACCACTCCGCGGACGTGGATGCGGACCGACTCGGACTACTCCCCGGATAATCTTCGCGCTTACGAGAGCGTCCTGAACGACGAGCTGGCCGGCGACAACGCGGAACGGATGCGCGCCAAGCTGCTCAACCGCGGCTTCGACCCGGTCGAGATGAAGCAGTTCGAGGAGATGTACAAGCCGGACTTCGACGAGCATCTGATCCGGCTGCTGTGTGTGCACTTCGACGTGATGCCGACCGAGATCGGCTTCCCCCCCCGCCACGGGCTGGGCGGGAAGGGCCATCAGGAGGGGGAGGAGAACACCACCTACCGCAAGGCGATCAAGCCCTTGTTGGGCTGGCTCGTGTCGATCCTCAACAACCTCTCCACCACCTACCTCCAGATGCCGCAGGACCTGACGTTCACGTTCCAGGGCCTGGAGGTGGAGGATGAGCTGAACCAGGCGAAGGCGCGGGACCTGGACATCCGCAACGGCACCGTCACCCTGAACGGCATCCAGGCGCAGCTCAGCCGGCCGCTGTACGACTTCCCCGAGGCGGACATGCCGTTCGTGGTGACCGGGTCG
>WNGF01001805.1_pt1 | contig 30926 bp, 28 predicted proteins | sample 5400641 | NCBI WGS metagenome assembly WNGF01 (sample SAMN13153371, study PRJNA577476) | soil metagenome | isolation source: 80 cm soil or saprolite under grassland replicate 2 | place: USA:California | collected 2016-06-15 | reverse complement strand
GCGTTCGGATAGGCGTCGATCACGACCCGGTACGCGTCGCTCGACACGAGGATCTCGCCACCGTTCGCCGCCCCCTGCAGCCTGGCGGCCGTGTTCGTGACGTCGCCGAGCGCCGTGAAGTCCTTGAACCCTCCTCCCCCGACGTTGCCCACGTACTCCTCACCCGAACACACGCCGGCTCCGACGTCGATCCAGCTCGGCTCGGCCGTCCCATACCCAACCGCCTCGAGCAGGGCGTGTGCGCCCTCGACGGCTCTCCTCACGTACGAGCGTCCGGCGAACCCCGGGACGAAGACCGCCATCACCTCGTCGCCGGCGATCTGGCCGAGCACCGCGTGGTGCGTCAGCAGCGCTCGCGAGGCCGTCTGGTAGAAGCGGTTCAGCAGCGCCGTCGCTTCGGCGCTGCTGAGGCGCTCGGCGAGCGACGTGTAGCCACGCACGTCGGCGAACATCACCGCGACCGGGATGACGGCGCCACCTTCCGGCGCCCGCTCCATGCAGCGGGCGCAGATCTGCGGGTTCTTCCGAGAGGGCGCATATCCGACCCACTGGAACGCGCCGGCATACGGGCCTCGGAACGGCGCGTTGCAGAACTTGCACCGCCAGGGACTCGGAATCAAGCCGAACAACCGTCGCCCGGCTCGGGTGCCGAACGCCAGTCGTGACTCGCCGGCGAGGATCGCTCGCCAGCGGGGATCCATCGGGACGATCCGGGACTCGAGCGTTGCGCGATCTTCCTCGTTCACGTCAGCAGCGATAGACCCCGACGATCGTCCCGTCGGCGTCGTCGTCGGTTCCGTCCCAGTCCGTTGAAGATCCCGACCCGGCCCCTCCGACCGGCAGCCCCTCGTCACAGAGGAGATCGCCACCGACGTGGTTCGTGGTCGATGCTCCGGTCGCGAACAGCGTGCCCTTCCCGGCACGAACATCGCCCGTGACCGTCGCGCCGTCCTCGTTGCCGAGGAACCCCAGGTTCCCACGCGCCCGGTAGTCGATGTTGCCCTCGACGAGCGCTCCATCCCTCAGCCACACCATGACGCAGCGTCGCCCCTCCGCATGGATGTCGCCCTCGATCGTTCCCCCCACCACGTTGATGGCGGTCAGCAGTGTGCGTTTCGTGCACGAGTCCGAGACGTCCCTGACCGTGACGCTTCCGTTCACCGTGCCCTTGATCGCGCAGACCGTCCCGTGAACGCTCACCTTGACGTCGCCGACGACCGTACCGGTGATCTTCTTCCCGAACCCCGGGCCGCAGTCGAGCGCCTGGGCCTCGACGGGGTGCGAGAGCGCCCAGAGGGATCCTGCGATCAGGACGAGCACGGCCGCACCCGCGACCAGCGCAAACCCTCGAACGCCCTTGTGTCGATCGCCCTCGAGAACCACGACCGAGGGTTCGAGCACCGAACCAGTCGCGCCGAGCACGCCGCCGAACAGCAACCATCCAACGAGGGCACTGAGCGGAGCGAGGATCCCGAGGTTGAGCATCATGAACGTCGGCCTCATCGCCTCCGGGTCGGTCGGAACGGCCATCCCCGAGGTCAACGCTCCAACGCCGACCCGTGCATCGAGCGAGTCGGGAGCCGCCAACGCCAGCAGCGGCATCGCGAGCGCGCCGACGACGAGCCACATCGCCGCTCCGAACACCAGACCCGAGCGGAACCCGGACCGTAGGAACCCTTGGGACACGGCGATCGCATAGCCGGCGGCCGCGAAGGCAAGCGCAAGGATCAACCCTCCCCATCCCCAGCGAGATCCGACGTCGGTGTGGAGGGCGCGGCTGACCATGGCCGCGGGGGCGAGTGGCGGAAGGCCCAGCGTCGGAGCGATCGTCGCCCAACCCAGCCAGGAGAGGACCGCGACGGCTCCGCCGAACACCCACCACCAGGCCGGATGCCGAAGGGGCTCTGTAGATCTCCGCGCCTGCTCCTGCGCGACCGGTGGTTTCGGCGACGTCGTCTGCGCCATGAGGCTCTCCCGAGTGGGCCTCCCGGGCAGACTCTCCGCCCCTGCCTGCGTTGGCGTCAAGGCGGGTCCGAGGGGTTCAGCGGGTCTCGGCGAGCGGGACCAGCGCCTCGGCCTCGGTTCGGATCGCGTCGGCGTCGAGGAGCCGATCGAGCCAGGCGGGCGGCAGCCCGTGGACGCCGTCGCGGGCGCCAAGCAGGGCCCCGGCCACCGCGGCGTTCGTGTCGGTGTCGCCGCCGAGCGAGACCACGCGGCGCAGCTCGGTCTCGACGTCGCCGGGGCGGACGAGCGCCTGGAACGCGGCGCCGGTCGTGAACAAGCAGAACCCCTGATCGGGCCCGTCGATTGCACGCGAACCGCCGACCGCCTCGACGAGGAACTCGAGCTCCTCGCCACCCTCGAGGTCCTCGACAGCGGAAAGCGCGGACCGGGCGGCGTCGGCGGCGGGCTCGCCGCGGACGAGCGCGGCGACGCTGAGCGTGACCGCGGTGACCGCGGTGCGGCAGCGGCCGTCGACGTGGGTGAGGGCCGAGAGCGGGGGCGCGAGCTCGAGGAGGCGTTCGGGCCGGTGCGCGTAGGCCAGGCCGAGGGGTGCGCAGTACATGACCGAGCCGTTGCCGGCCGAGACCTCGGGGCCGCGCTCCTTCCAGATCGCCTGCGCGGCGGTCGCTGCGTCCTCACCGGCCGCGATGCGGCGGAGGACGCGCCCCGTGAGCGTGCCGACGTCGGGTGGGTCGGAGCGGAACCACTCGAGGTGGCTTTCGAGCACGTCGGCGAGGTCCAGACCGCCCCGAGCGGCGAGCGAACGCATCAGGTTCCGCGCCATCGCGGTGTCGTCGGTGGTCGAGCCCGGCGACTCCCCGAGCCACGGGCGCTCGAGCGCCGGGATTGGATCGGGGACGTTGCGGGCCCGCAGGAACTCGAAGGGCGCGCCGAGGGCGTCCCCCAGGGCGAGCCCGAGGACGCTGCCCACGACGCGATCGGCGAGGTCCATCCGGGGGGCCGAGACTACCGCCGTGGCGAGGGAGCCCCACCCGGCCCGCTGGTAACCTTGCTGGTCGCCATGGACAAAGTCGGACCTCGTCATCGGATGTGCCGCCGCGCCGGCGTGCCCCTGTGCGGGCGCCCGAACTGCCCGTCGGCCAAGCGCCCCTACCCCCCCGGCATGCACGGGCGGGGCCGCAAGCGCATCTCCGAGTACCAGGTCCGCCTGCTCGAGAAGCAGAAGCTCCGCCACATCTACGGGGTCGGCGAGCGTCAGATGCGCTCCTACTACGAGCGCGCGAGCCGCAAGAGCGCCGTCACCGGCGAGGAGCTCATCCGCCAGCTCGAGACCCGTCTGGACGCCGTGATCCTCCGGCTCGGGTTCGCGCTCACCCAGCGCCAGGCCCGCCAGCTCGTCAGCCACGGCCACGTGAAGCTGAACGGCCGCCGCCTGGACGTCCCCAGCGCGCAGGTCAAGCCCGAGGACACGATCGAGCTGTCGGACAAGGCCAAGAACTTCGTCTACGTGCGCGAGGCGATCGAGCTCTCCCCCGACCCACCCCCCTACTTGTACCGCAACGTCGACCAGCTCCAGGGCACGATGTCCCGCCTTCCCGAGCGCGACGAGATCCCGCTCCCGGTTCCGATCGAGGAGCGGCTGATCATCGAGTTCTACTCCTAGATCCAGCGCCGTTCCCCTGCTCAGGGGCCGCTTTGCCAAGGGTCGTTGCCGATCGTTCCTCCTCGCTCGGGAAGCTCCTCGTGCTCCCTGGAGCGGCCTAGACTCCGGCCGTGGCGGCCTGTCCGAACTGCGGCTCGGAGAACGCCGAGGGAGCGAACTTCTGCTCGGTGTGCGGCGTCAAGCTCGGCGCGCCCGAGGCGGCCGAGGTCCGCAAGACGGTCACGATCGTGTTCTGCGACGTCACCGGCTCGACCGAGCTCGGCGAGCGACTCGACCCCGAGTCCATGCGCAAGGTGCTGGCCCGCTACTTCGAGGCCATGCGTGCCGCGCTCGAACGCCACGGCGGCTCGGTCGAGAAGTTCATCGGGGACGCGGTGATGGCCGTGTTCGGGATCCCGCGGCTCCACGAGGACGACGCGCTGCGCGCCGTCCGGGCTGCCGCCGACATGCGGGCGGCGCTCGACGACCTCAACCACGAGCTCGAACGCGACCACGGCGTCCGCCTCGCGTGCCGGATCGGCGTCAACACCGGCGAGGTGCTCGTGGGCGCCGAGACCGCCGACTTCGGCCGGATCACGGGCGATGCCGTGAACACCGCCGCGCGCCTGGAGGCCGCGGCCGAGCCCGGCCAGATCCTGATCGGCGACGAGACCCACCGCCTGGTCCGCGATGCGGTCCGGGCAGAGGCGATCGAGCCGCTCTCGCTGAAGGGAAAGGGGGAGCCGGTTCCGGCGCACCGATTGCTCGAGGTGGCCTCGGAGATCGGGCAACCGCGACGCGCGCTGAACTCGACCATGGTGGGCCGCGATCGCGAGCTCGACGACCTCACACGCGCGTTCGCCCGCGCCGCCGAGGATCGCAGCTGCCTCCTGTTCACGATCCTGGGCGTCGCCGGCGAGGGAAAGACGCGTCTTGTCGAGGAATTCATCTCGACCGTCGGCGAGTCCGCCAACGTCGTGAGCGGCCGGTGCCTCCCCTACGGCGAGGGCATCACGTATTGGCCCGTCGCCGAGGCGATTCGCATGGCGCTGGGCGTGCAGGCATTCGACGCACCCGAGGACGTCGCCACCCGGCTCGGCGACGTCGTCGCCGGCGACGAACACGCCGCGGCGATCGCCCTTCGCCTGGCCGAGATCCTCGGCGTCCGCGAGGGCGTCGCTGCCGCCGAGGAGGCGCCGTGGGCGATCCGCCGCTTCCTCGAGATCCTCGCAGCCGAACGCCCGCTGGTCGCGCTCTGGGAGGACATCCACTGGGCCGAGCCGGCGTTCCTCGACGTCGTCGATCACATCGTGGACTGGTCGCGCGATGCGCCGATCATGCTCGTGTGCACCGCGCGTCCGGAGTTCCTCGACACTCGCTCGAACTGGGGCGGCGGCAAGTTGAACGCCACGACGCTGTTGCTCCGACCCCTCGACGCGAAGGCGTCGGCCGTCCTGATCGCCAACCTGCTCGGCGGCGACGGCCTGCCGCTCGAGGCGTCCGAGCGCCTCACCGAAGCTGCCGGCGGCAACCCATTGTTCGTCGAGCAGATGCTCTCGATGATGATCGACGACGGATTGCTGGTCCGGCAGAACGGGGCCTGGATCCCGGCGAGCGACCTCAGCTCCGTGGCGGTGCCGCCTTCCGTCGCGGCGCTGCTCGCCGCGCGTCTGGAGCGCCTGACCGACGACGAGCGCCGTGCGATCGAGTGCGCCGCGGTGATCGGCAAGGAGTTCTACGCCGGCGCCGTGCGGGACCTGCTGCCCGAGCCTCTCGGAGACGACGCGCCCGACCTGATCCGCTCGTTGATCCGCAAGGAGCTCGTGCGGACGGATCGCTCGATGGTGCCGGGCGAGGAGGCTTTCCGCTTCCGCCACATCCTGATCCGCGACGCGGCGTATCAGGCGATCCCGAAGGAACGCCGGGCCGCTATGCACGAGGGGTTCGCCGCCTGGGTCGGGCGCGTGGGCGGCGATCGCGCCGAGGAACAGGACGAGATCGTCGGTTACCACCTCGAACAAGCCTTCCGGTACCGACAGGCGCTCGGCCCGCTCGACGACCGGGCTCGCGAGCTGGGTCGGCAGGCGGCGGCTCTCCTAGCCGCGGCCGGCTCGCGTGCGCTCGGCCGGTACGACGTGGTCGCGGTCGCCAACCTGCTCGGGCGTGCCTCCGGCCTGTTGGAACCGTCGGATCCGGCCCGGATCGCCCTCCTCCCCGACCTCGCGTTCGCGCTGTGGGAAGGGGGAGCAACGGATGAGTCGAAGGCGGTCATGTCAGAGGCTCTCGCCCGAGCAGAGCGCCTCGGCGATCCTGAGGTGAACGCGCACGTCAACGTGATGCGCTGGTTCCTCCAGCAGGATCGGGAGGGCGCACAGGAGCTGGTCAGATCCGACGCCGAGCAGGCAGCGGCGCTGTTCGAACGGGCGGGGGACCAAACGGGCCTCGCCCGCGCATGGCAACTGATCGGCTCCGTCGAGTGGGATCAGGGGCAGGCAGGCAAGCAGCTCCTCGCGCTCGAGCGGGCACTCGAGCATGCCAAGCGGGCCGGGGACGCGTTCGAGACGGCAGAGATCCTGCTCAGCGTGACCGCCGCGCTCGTCAGAGGGCCGACCCCGGTTCCGCTCGGGATCGCTCAGGCCGAGCGCATCATCGATGAGTACCGGGCGAACCGCGGGGTGGAGGCGTACATGTGCCACGCCCTTGCCCACCTTCGAGCCCGGATCGGCCTGTTCGACGCCGCGCGGGAGGCGGCGGAGCGCTACCGCGACTTCCTCCAAGACACCGGGCAGATGATCGGTTATTGGCGCGGGGCGGAGGTCCTGTTCGACGTCGAGATGCTCGCCGGGGACACGGAGACCGCGAGCGCCGTGGCCGAGGAGGCCTACGCGCGCCTCGTCGAGCGGGAGGATCGATGGCCCTACCTCTGCGCGTTCCTCGCCCAGGCGCGATGTGCATCGGGTCGGTTCGCGGAGGCCGCGGAGGCCGCCGAGGTCGCTGCCTCGAGTGCCATCGCCGTCGAGCGCGCGCTCGGCCTCGGCGTGCTCGCGCAGGTGCGGGGGCGCCAGGGAGACGCTGCGACGGCCGAGGAGTTGATCCGGGAGGCGGTCGAGATCGTGGAGCGCACGGACTTCCTGTTCGATCGCGGGACCGTGCAGCTCGACCTCGGCGAGGTGATGGAGCTGCTCGGCCGCGGCGAGGAAGCGCGAGCCGCACGTGAGCGCGCGCTCGAGATGTTCGAACAGAAGGGCGACCTGGTCTCGGCCGCCCGAACCCGCTCGTTGCTGGACCGTGAGGCGGGCTGATCGCTCCGGCTGATCCGGGAAGCAAGGACGCGGAACCCTGGGCCTCGGGGGCCTCATCGTACGCATGAACGGCCGCCACCTGGGCGGCCACAATGACGGGATGGCCAAGTCTCAGCCGCCGGCCGAACCGCCGCCGCCCAGCCCCCCGAGGAACGGCTATGCGGTCACTGCGTTCGTCCTCGGGCTGCTCTCCGTGCCGTTGTATCTCTTTGGCATCGTCTCGATCCTTGCGGTCATCGCCGGGGTCCTGGGTTTGAGGAAGCCTCCTCGCGCCCTCCCGAACGCCGTGCTGGCCGCCACGGGCATCGCGCTCGGCGCGCTGTCGTTCCTCATGGGCCTCGTTTCGTTGGGGGTCGGACGCTAGACCGCGGGTTCGCCGTGCGGCGCCAGTTCGCGGTTCGCCCAGTGAAGAGACTTGAGATCGGCTGAGGCGTCTGATCCGCCAGAGAACGGATCCGACGAACGCGAGACCCAACGCACGGAGATGCCCGAGCGCAAGCTGGATGAGAGGCTTATCACCAGGGAAGGCACCGCCCTCGGATCGATCAGGAAGGAGCACACGATGACGGGGAAGGCCGACTACACCGACGAGGAGTGGAACCGCCTCCGGCGCGCCCCGTTCGTCGCGGGAACGGCGATCTCGCTGGCGGATCCGGGCGGACCGATCGAGATCTCCCACGAGACGATCGCGACCTTGAAGGAAGCCTCCACGCCGCCGTCCCGCGAGCAGCTGCTCATCGAGGTGTCGCAGGACATCATGTCGATGGTCCATCAGAAGCAGAACCCCTTGGCCGGGTTCAAGCCCGACAGCTCGGCGCTCGCCGGCACGATGGTGCTGGACGAGCTCTCGGCCGTGAACGACATCCTCCGCGCGAAGGCGACCCCGGAGGAAGCGGACGCGTTCCGTCGCTGGCTCCTCGACGTAGCCCAGGGGGCGGCCGACGCGGCGAAGGAGGGCGGGTTCATGGGGTTCGGCGCCGTACGGGTCAGCGAGGGCGAGCAAGAGATGCTCGAGCAGTTGCGCTCGAAGCTCGTGAGCTGAGTCCGAAGGTCATTCCTCCCTCGCGGCGAGACCGCGCACCAGGACGTCCAGGCCGAACTCGAAGCGTTCGTCCACGTCGCCGGCCGTGAGGTGCTCCAGGACCGCGAACGTGTTGGGGAAGCGTTCCGCAGGAAGTGACCGGAAGTACGATCCGATCATCTCGACGACCTGCTCCGGCGGCAGGTCCTCGCCGGTCGGTGACGCGAGCCCCAGGCTCTCCTCGAACGCGAAGGCACCGATGTAGAGCGCCATCAGGTCGACGACCCAGGCCGCCGTCCGATCGGGAACACCGCCCTCGCGGAGCATCGCCAAGATCCGTTCGTTCGCGTCCATCGCGTTGGGCCCCAGGGGGATCCTGCCGAAGGTGATCCGCGCGATGTCGCGATGGCTCTTCAACAGCCTCCGCATGTCCCGGGCGAGCTCCTTGGTCTGCTCCTGCCATCGGGGGGGATCCGGGTCCGGCACCTCGAGCTCACCGATGACCCGGTCGACCATCAGGTTCAGGAGCTCCTCCTTGCCTCGAACGTGCCAGTACAGGGACCCGGCGCCGGTTCCGAGCTCCTCGGCGACGGCTCGCATGCTGAAGCCCTCGAGCCCGTCGCGATCCAGGACGACCAGCGCCGCGTCGACGATGCCCTCCCGGGTCAAGGAGACGCGCCGTGCTGGCCTCCCCTCCGGGCGCTGGGCCCAGGGTGGCTCCGGGGTCGGCTCGCGTTCGTCTGGCTCCATCTCGGGGTCACTCTAGCACCGAATCGAACGCTGTTTGTTGACACGAACGTAGTTCGTCTGCTAGAACAATGTTCGCCGAACGACGTTCGAGCCGAGGAGGCGGAGATGACCGAGCGGATCGTGGACGCGGAGGGCCTGGTCAAGCGGTACGGAAAGGTGACCGCCCTGGACGGGCTCGACCTGGTTGCCGAGCCCGGGCTGGTGCTGGCGGTGCTGGGCCCCAACGGCGCCGGCAAGACGACGTTCGTCCGGACGATCGCAACGCTGCTCCGACCGGACGGGGGATCGCTCCGGGTGGCGGGGCACGACGTGCGGCGAGAGCCGGAGGCGGTCCGCCGTCTGATCGGCCTGGCCGGGCAGTTCGCCGCGGTGGAACCGGCGCTCAGCGGCCGGGAGAACCTGGAGATGGTGGCGCGCCTGTTCGGTCAGGACCGGCGGGCTGCGCGCGCCAACACCACCGAGGTGCTCGACCGGCTGGGGCTGGCCGAGGACAGCGACCGGCTGGTGCGCACGTACTCGGGCGGCATGCGGCGCAAGCTCGACCTGGGCGCGAGCCTGGTGGGGTCGCCGCGGCTGCTGCTGCTGGACGAGCCGACGACGGGTCTGGACCCCCGGAGCCGCGTCGAGCTGTGGGACGCCATCCGCTCCATGGTGGAGCGTGGAACGGACGTCCTGCTCACGACCCAGTACCTGGACGAGGCCGATCACCTGGCCGGTCGGGTCGTGATCATCGACCACGGCCGAGCGGTCGCGAGCGGGACGCCGAACGAGCTCAAGCGTCGCGTCGGCCGCAACGTGGTCGAGGTGCACCTTCGGGACCGCGAGGAACTCCCGACGGTCGCGAGCGCGCTGTCCCGGCTCGGCGAGGGCGAGCCCGAGATCGACGAGTCGACGCGCCGGATCGGGGTTCGGGTCGGCGCCGGCACCGATCCGCTCCGAGAGGTGCTCGGTGCGCTCGACGCCGTGGGCGTCACGCCCGACGACGTCGCGCTTCGGCCGCCGACGTTGGACGAGGTGTTCCTCGCGCTGACTGGCCGTTCGACGGAGGCACCCGCGGATCAGGAAGCAGCCTGAGACAGAGCCGAAGACAGAGAAGAGGAGGTCACCATGTCCACCATCGTCGAGACGATCCCCCGGCAGACCGGGCTGTGGACGAGCACGCTCGCCATCGCTCGCCGAGGGATCCTGAAGTTCCTGCGCACGCCACAGCTGATCGTGCTCGGCACGATCCAGGGCGCGATGTTCCTGTTGATCTTCCGGTACGTGTTCGGCGGCGCGATCGACGCGGGGAACGTCAGCTACGTGGACTTCCTCGTGCCGGGGTTCGTCACCACGAGCGTGCTGTTCGCCGGCATGGGGGCGGCCACCGCGATCGCCGAGGACCTGGAGCAAGGGGTCGTGGACCGGCTGCGCTCGCTGCCGATCCCACGCAGCGCGGTCCTGACGGGCCGGGCGCTGGCGGACACGACGGTGCTCACGTGGTCGCTGGCGATCACGACGGCGATCGGGTTCGCGGTGGGGTTCCGCGTGCACGGATCGATGGGCGACGCGATGCTGGCGTTCGGGCTGTGCCTGGTGTTTGGCTTCGCGTTCGAGTGGGTGTTCCTGTACCTCGGCCTGACGGCGCGAACGGCACAGGCGGCGCAGGGCATGGCGCTGCTCGTCTTCCCGCTCACGTTCGTCTCGAGCGCGTACGTGCCGGTGGCGACGATGCCGGGGTGGATGCAGGCCGTCGCCGAGCACCAGCCGATCACCTACATGGTGGACGCGGTGCGTTCGCTGACGCAGGGCGAGGCTGCGGAGGTGCTGCTCGGCCACCCGGCGAGCTACTACGTCGGCCGCTCGCTGCTGTGGACGGTGGCGATCGTGGCGGTGTTCGCGCCGCTGGCGGTGGCGCGGTATCGGAAGGGATAGGGGGCGGTCGGCGTCGGGCGAGGACGAGTGAGTCCCTCGCTCGGCGCCACCCGTCAGGGTTCTGTCACATCCGACCCGGGTTTCGTTGACCGAACCCCGACGCCGAACACGAGACCGCCGCCTCCTCCCGTCCCGACGCTCGTCCACTGGCTCGTCGCGATCGTGGTCGTCCTCGTGACCTATGCCGTCATCCTGTTGGTGGACCGTCGTTCTCCGAGTCGGGCGTAGTCCTCCAACGTAAGGCTCCTCTCGCCGTCGATGTGAGCAGTTCGCGTTCGTGTAGAGGGTGAGAGCACCCGAGAGCACAGAGCGCTGAATAGGTCGTGGATGGCTCGACCAAGGAGGGCACCATGGGAAGGATCGTTACGTTCACGCACGTCACGCTCGACGGCGTCATGCAGGCGCCGGGCCGGCCCGACGAAGACACGCGCGGCGAGTTCGGGTTCGGAGGGTGGGAGGTCCGCTATGCGGACGAGGTCATGGCGGGCGTCGCGGCCCAGGGCATGGCCACCGGGAGCGCGCTCCTGCTCGGCCGGCGCACGTACGAGGACTTCCACGGCTTCTGGCCGAACCAGCCACAGCCGAACCCGTTCACCGACGTCCTGAATCGATCACAGAAGTACGTCGCCTCACGGACCCTGAGCGAGCCTCTCCCCTGGGAGAACTCCACGCTCCTGAAGGGCGACGCCGGCGAGTCCGTGGCCGACCTGAAGGCGAGCTCGGAGCAGGACCTCGTGGTGCTCGGCAGCGGCGACCTCATCGAGACCCTGATGCGCCACGACCTGATCGACGAGTACACCGTCCTGATCCACCCGCTCGTGCTGGGGACCGGGCGCAGGCTGTTCGACGACGACGCACCGGCCGCCACGCTGCGTCTGGTTGATTCGAAGATCACGACGACCGGCGTGATCGTCGCCATCTACCGGCCGAACTCCCGGACCGAGTAGCCTCGAGGAGGTGATCCGATGAAGCGATACCTGCTCAGCATCTACCAGCCGGACGGGCCGCCACCGGCGGACGTCGATCTCGGGATGGTGATGGCCAACGTCGACGCGCTCGTAGAAGAGACGAAGGATGCGGGCGCGTGGGTGTTCAACGGCGGCCTCCACGCGCCGGCCACGGCGACGGTGCTGCGGCCCGACGGCGAGGACGTCCTCGTGACCGACGGCCCCTACCTCGAGGGCAAGGAGCACATCGGCGGGTTCCTCGTCGTCGATGCACCCGATCTCGACGCCGCGCTCGAGTGGGGCCGCAAGACCGCTCGCGCGATCGGCCTGCCGATCGAGGTCCGTCCGTTCCAGCACGGGGACGGTGGCTGACGCCGGACGCCCCGACCGCCGCCGGCCTCGACATCGAACGTGTGTTCCGCACCGAATACGGTCGGGCCGTGGCGGTCCTCGTCCGGGCGCTCGGCGATATCGACCTCGCGGAGGAGGCCGTGCAGGACGCGTTCGCCGTGGCGGTCGATCGATGGCCCTCGAGCGGCCCGCCGCCGAGCCCGGCGGGATGGATCATCACGACGGCGCGGAACAAGGCGATCGACCGCCTCCGCCGCGAGTCGTCCCGCGACGACCGGCACGCCCAGGCGATGCTCCTGCACGACCGAGGCGAGCCGATCGAGGAGGGTCCCGTGCAGGACGACCGGCTGCGCCTGATCTTCACGTGCTGCCACCCGTCGCTCGCCGTGCCGTCGCAGGTCGCGCTGACTCTCCGGCTGCTCGGCGGACTCACGACCGCGGAGATCGCGAAGGCATTCCTCGTACCCGAGCCGACGATGGCGCAGCGCCTCGTCCGTGCGAAGGCGAAGATCCGCGATGCGAGGATCCCCTACCGAGTGCCGTACGAGGCCGACCTCCCCGAGCGGCTCAAGCCCGCGCTCGCCGTCGTCTACCTGATCTTCAACGAGGGATACGCCGCCAGTTCGGGCGACCGCCTCGTCCGCGAGGATCTCTGCGCCGAGGCGATCCGCCTCGGCCGGCTCCTCGCCGAGCTCATGCCCGACGAGCCCGAGGTGATGGGGCTGCTCGCACTGATGCTGCTCACCGAGTCACGGCGCGAGACCCGCACGACCCCGGACGGGGACCTCGTGCTCCTCACGGACCAGGACCGCGGTCGCTGGGACCGCGAGCTGATCGCGGAAGGACAGGCCATCGTCCGGGCGAGCCTGCGGCGGAACCAGCCGGGTCCGTATCAGCTCCAGGCCGCGATCAACGCCGTCCACAGCGGCGCGCCGAGCGCGGCGGAGACGGACTGGCTCCAGATCCTGCAGCTGTACGACCAGCTGATGGCGATGGAGCCGAGCCCGGTGGTGGCCCTCAATCGGTCCGTTGCCGTCGCCGAGGTCGAGGGGCCGGATGCGGCGCTCGTGCTCGTGGACGAGCTGCCGCTCGAAGGATTCCATGTCTTCCATGCGATCCGAGCCGAGCTCCTCTCGCGCCTCGGACGCGGTGACGAAGCGGACGAGGAGTTCGAACGCGCGATCCGAAGCGCCGCCAACGAGCCCGAGCGCATGCTCCTCGAACGCAAACGGGAGGCGACGCAGAGGCTATGAGTTCTGCCGCGGCCAGGTCCACGCATAGCGGACGATCAGCAGCAGCATCGCGATCTCGACGGCGCTGAGGAACAGGTAGTACGCGTCCTCGCCGATCGCGGCGGCCAGGATCGAGACGATGTACAAGATCGCCAACACGATGTTCGACCACCGGGCCGCCGCCGGCTTGAGCACCAGCGTCAGGAAGATCATCCAGCTCGCGATCGCGATGTAGACGGAGATCGCGAACAGGAAGCCCTGCGTGATCTCGATCCCCGAGATCTCGCCCGACATCACCTCCTCGATCTGCCCGGGCTTGAAGAACCCGAAGATGTCTCCGTACGCGAACAGGATCAACATCGCGATCCACAGCGCCGAGATCTTCGGGCGGACGCCGACCCTGACGTCCTCGAGGGTGCTGGAACTCGTCGTCGACACCTTGCCTCCCATCAGTCCGCGGCTCGTGCGGGGAAGCCTAGTCAGCTCCAGCGCTCCGCTGCCATCGCGTACGGTGAGCCGCCGTGGAGGGGTCCGTGGCGAGCGGGGCCTGACCGGCTAGCCTCCTCACCACGGTTTGAGGAGGCGAACCATGGAGAAGCCGAAGAGTGTCGAGGCGTACTTCGAGTCCCTGCCGGACGAGGAGCAGGCGCCACTCCAGAAGCTGCGGGAGACGATCGCCGCCGCGGCGCCCGAGGCCGACGAGGGGATCACGTACAGCATGCCGGGGTTCCTGCTCGACGGGCGCGGGTTCGTCTCGTACGCGGCGTTCAAGGACCACTACAGCTTCTTCCCGATGGGCTCGGAGGCGATCGAGGCCCATCGCGAGGAGCTCGGATCGCGCGTGACCGGGAAGGGGACGATCAGGTTCGAGTACGACGAACCGCTTCCTACGGCGCTCGTGAGGAAGGTCGTTCGGACGCGCCTGGCCCAGGCCGCCGCCAGGCGAGCCAAGCGGAAGTAGCAAGGAGGGTCAGGCGCGCTCGTCCATCAACGTAAGGAGCTTCGTCGTCGTGTTCCAGTTCCGGATCGTCAGGCTCTGATAGATGGGCGACGAGATGATCTTGTTGAGCCGGCTCTGCGTCGCCTTCGCGGTCAGCCTCGAGAAGTACAGGACGCTCGTGCCGGCGTGCGCCGTGTCGACGGCCGGGTTCGTCGGCACGCTCCCGATCGCTGCCTTCGCCGTGAGCGGTTCCTTGAGGAAGATGACGTCGTACCGATACTTGGCCGGTTGGCTGCCGAACCCCTTCGGCGCGCTGTCGACGATCGCACGCATCTGCTTCAGGCTGCGGACCACCACCGTGGGGACATAGTCGAACGACTCGGCGAGCATCGCCTCGATCCGGTCGGTCAGCGAGGCGTTCCGGGTCTCGGGCGCGGTGAACAGCACGTTACCGCTCTGGATGTACGTGGCGACATCTTCGAATCCGTTCTGCTCGAAGCACGCCTTGAGCTGGGGCATCTTGATCAGGTTCTTCCCGCCGACGTTGATCCCGCGGAGCAGCGCGACGTAGGTCGTCATGGTCGGAAAGACTACGTGCCGGCAACACCTGGCGCGCAGGCGGGTTCGGCCGACAGGTCAATAGCTCGGTCCGTGTACCTGGAGCGCTGTCGGCGGACCGATAGGTCGGCGTCCGGCGAGATCGCGCCGTCATGAGACGGCCTTCGGCAATGTATCTAGAAGGGCAGACGCTTCAATGTGGCGTATTCGCCCGGAAGAACGCGAGCCGATCGCTGTCGCGCAACTCACGGGAGCCAATCATCGAGGTCGCGGCCGGGCACCAGCTCGTCGCGCCGACGCTCGTCCGGTCGCAGACGCTGTCGGCGCTGTATCAAGCGGCCCGGCGGGGTGAGATCTCCGCTGCCGATGGGCTCGAGCGGGTCACGCGGATCAACTCCCTGAAAGTGCGCTTCCTCGGCGACAAGGTGCTGCAACGAACGGCCTGGAGGATCGCGGACCAGTTGGGATGGGAGACGACGTACGACGCCGAGTTCGTGGCCCTGACGCAGCTGCAGGCTGACGTCTTCGTCACATCTGACCGCGAGCTCGCGCGAGCGGTCTCCGGTCTCGTAAAGACGACGTCGATCGACGCGCTCCGTAAGGCTTAGGGAAGTACCCACTCCCTTCCACTTCCATTATGGGGCGCACCCGGGGACTTGCGGCAAGCCCCGCGTCGCGCCGCACAATCGCCAGCCGTAGCGCCAGAACCCACGGAAAGGAGTCACGAAATGGAGCACGCGGTGGTGATCGCCGGCGGAGGTCCGACAGGGCTGATGTTGGCGGGCGAGTTGGCGTTGGCGGGCGTCGACGTCGCCATCGTCGAGCGGCGCGACAGCCAGGACCTCGCCGGCTCGCGCGCCGGCGGTCTTCACGCACGCACGATCGAGGTCCTCGATCAGCGTGGGATCGCCGATCGGTTCCTCGCCGAGGGGCAGGTGGCCCAGGTCGCGGGGTTCGCCTGGATTCCCTTGGACATCAGCGACTTTCCCACCCGGCACAACTACGGGCTCGGGCTGTGGCAGAACCACATCGAGCGCATCCTGGCCGACTGGGTCGGCGAGCTGGCGGTGACGATCTCTCGCGGACGTGAAGTGACCGGCATGGCGCAGGACGACACCGGCGTCGACGTGGAGCTGTCCGACGGTCGGTCGTTGCGGGCGGAGTACCTCGTCGGGTGCGATGGAGGGCGCAGCATTGTTCGGAAAGCAGCGGGCATCGAGTTCCCGGGCTGGGATCCGACGACGAGCAGCCTGATCGCCGAGGTCGAGATGGCCGAGGAGCCGGAATCGGGCCGCCGCCGCGACGCCCTCGGCGTCCATGCCCTCGGTCGGCTGGAGTACGAGATCCGCGACGGCGAGGTGGTCTACACGGACCGGGGCCCGGTGGGGGTCACGGTGACCGAAGAGCACGTCGGACCCACGACCGACCCCACTCTGCGCGATCTCAGCGAGGCGCTCATCCGCGTCTACGGGACCGATTTCGGGATCCACAGTCCCACCTGGATCTCGAGATTCACCGATATGGCTCGGCAGGCCGCGACCTACCGCAAGGGACGGGTGCAGCTGGCAGGCGACGCCGCGCACGTACATTACCCGGTGGGTGGACAGGGCCTCAACATCGGCGTGCAGGACGCGGTGAATCTGGGATGGAAGCTGGCCCAGGTGGTCAAGAAGACGTCGCCGAGAAGCCTCCTGGATACCTACCATGCCGAGCGGCACCCGGTCGCTGCCCGAGTGCTGCGCACGACGATGGCGCAGGTCGCGCTTCTCCGCACGGATGACCGCACCAACGCCTTGCGCGACACCGTGTCCGAGCTCCTCGGCATGGACGAGCCTCGCAGACGACTGGCCGCGGAGATGTCTGGTCTGGGGATCCACTACGACTTGGGCGAAGGACATCCGTTGCTCGGACGCCGCATGCCCGATCTCGACCTGGTCACCGCCGACGGCCCGGTACGGGTCTTCACCCTGCTGCACGATGCCGTGCCCGTGCTGCTCGGCCTCGGTGAGCCCGGGCGCTTCGATATCGCTCCATGGGCAGATCGGGTTCGGTTGATCGACGCCAGATATGCCGGCGAATGGGAGCTTCCGGCACTCGGGACGGTCGCGGCTCCCGCCGCCGTGTTGATCCGGCCCGACGGATATGTGGCCTGGGTGGGAGACGAAACCCAGCTGGGGCTGGCCGACGCGCTGACCACGTGGTTCGGACCGCCTGCTGCGACGTAGCACGCTAGCTCGTTACACCGTGACGACGATCTTCCCGGCCGGGTGGCCCTCGGCGAGGTACCGAACCGCGTCCGCCGCCTCGACCAGGTCGAAGGTGCGGTCGACGACCGGCGTGACCTTGCCGGCCTCGACGAGGTCGGTCACGGCCTGGAGGTCCTCGTGGTTCACCTTCGAGTTCAGTGCGCTCAGCCGCTGGCCCACGAACAGGGACACCAGCGGCCCGCGGAGCATCCCGCGGAAGAACCCGCCGGTCCAGCGCCCGCCGCCGTCCCCTCCGACGACCACGAGTGTCCCCTTCGGGGTCAGGGCTCGACGCAGCTGCCGCAGAGGACGGCGTCCGGCCGTGTCGACGATCACGTCCCATCGGCGGGACCCGTCCGTGAAGTCCTCTCGGGTGTAGTCGATCACGGCGTCCGCGCCGATCGAGCGGACGAGGTCGAGCTTCGACGTGCTGGCCACCCCGGTCACCTCGGCGCCGAACGCCTTCGCGATCTGCACGGCCATCGTTCCGACTCCGCCGGCCGCGCCGATGACCAGGACCTTCTGCCCCGGTAGCACCATCGCCTTGTCGTGAAGGACCTGGAGGGCCGTGACGCCGGAGACCGGGACCGCCGCGGCCTGCTCGAAGGACACGTTCGCGGGCTTCCGGACGAGCTTCTCGGCGGGCGTGACCGCGAACTCGGCGAACGAGCCCGCCTCGGCGACGCCCATCACCTCGTCGCCGGGCCGGAACGTGGTGACCCCTGCGCCGACCGCCTCGACCGTGCCGGCGACGTCCCAGCCACGGACGCGGATCTTGGGCCGCCGGAGCCCGAGCGCGGGCCGGGCCATGTACGGCCGGCCCGTCATGATGTGCCACACGTCCGGACCGGCCCCGGCCGCGCGCACCCGGATGAGCACGTCCTTGTGCTCGATCACCGGATCATCCACGTCCCGGAATTCGAGGACGTCCGGCGGACCGTAGGTCTCCTGCGTGATCGCCTTCATGAGCTCTCCTCCTCCTCGAGTCGCCTCTGGTGGCCGTACACCTCTTCGCACACCCTAGAGATGGTGGAGTCGATCCGCATCGAACCTGTCTGAGAACCGAGGACGGGATCAGGTGGCGTCGTTCAGCCGCCTGATCGCTCGTGCCAACGGAGCACACGCAGTGCCCGAAGCGTGTTCCGCCGGCTGGGCCAACCATCGCCGTCTTCGAGCATGAAATGGACCTTGCCGGGATGGGTGTTGTCCAGCAGCCACGTCCGATCGGGCTGCAGGTTGGATCGGAGGACTCGGATCGCCTCGTCCACCCGCGGCGGGCAATCGACACTTTCCGGAGCCAGTACGGGCAGGCAGCCCTCGACGGCGTGCTGCCGAGACTCGACAGCGATCGCGTTAAGGCATATCAACACGCCTCGGGATGAGCGAGCCGTCAGAGCCTCGCGAGCGCGCGTTCGCGTGGCGGCCGGTCGTGCTGATCGCGGCCGCCGTGGTGCTGCTTCTCCTCGCGGTCGCTGGACGGTACGGCTATCACCGAGACGAGCTCTACTTCCTGGCGTCCGGCCGCCGTCTGGCATGGGGGTTCGTCGACCAGCCGCCGCTCACACCGGCGCTCGCCCGCCTGTCCGAGATCCTGTTCCCGGACTCGCTCGTCGGGCTCCGCCTGTGGCCGGCGCTCATGGTCGGGGGACTCGTCGTGGTCACCTCGCTCACCGCGCGAGAGCTCGGGGCCGGCCGAACCGGTCAGATCGCCGTCGCGGTCTGTGCTGCATGCACGCCCGGGTTCCTCCTGGCGGGGCATCTGCTGAGCACCGAGACGTTCGATCTGGTCGCGTGGGCCGTCACGACCCTGCTCGTGATCATGATCGTGCGCCGCAGGGAACCGCGCCTCTGGTTGATCGTCGGCGTGGTCCTCGGCATCGGCCTGGAAAACAAGTGGTCGATCGTGTTCCTGGTGGGCGGTCTGCTGATCGGTCTGCTGGCGACTCCCGAGCGGCGCGTGCTGTGGACGCCATGGTTCGCCGCCGGCGTCGCGGTGGCACTGGTGATGTGGATCCCGAACCTTCTGTGGCAGGCGGACCACGGCTGGCCGCAGATCGACATGATCCGCGTGATCCAGTCCGACAGCATGGATCTGGGCAGCACGATCGCGTGGATCCCGCTGCAGGTGTTGATCACGGGCCTCGTTCCCGCGATCGTGTGGATCGCCGGCCTGCTCCGAGTCCTGCGCAACCCCGAGACGCGCCCGTACCGATTCATCGGTATCGCGTACGTGGCGCTGGCCATCGTGTTCGCCGTATCGGCCGGTGACAAGTCCTACTACGTGGCAGGGCTGTACGCGCCGCTCTACGGTGCGGGGGCCGTTCCCGTCGAGCGATGGCTCTCGCGGCACCGACGCGGGATCGCCCGATCCGCGGCGGTGGCGGCCCTCGCTCTCACGACGGTCCTGCTGTTGCCGGGCGCGGTGCCGGTGCTCCCGGTGACGGCCCTCGCCGACTCCTCGATCAACGATCTCGATCCCGAGATGGGGGAGCAGGTCGGCTGGCCGGATCTCGTCCACCAGGTCGCTCGTGCGTGGGATCGGATCCCCGTAGCGCAGCGGTCGTCGGCGATCATCCTGACGACGAACTACGGCGAGGCCGGCGCGATCGAGCGGTTCGGACCGGGCGTCGGGTTGCCGCAGCCGTTCAGCCCCCACGACAACTACTGGTGGTGGGGCCCGCCTCCCTCGGATACACGCGTCGCCATCATCGTGGGCTGGTGGTCGGACGTGTATGCCGGGCGGTTCTTCGGGTCGGTCGAGCGCGCCGGGACGATCCGCAATGCGTTCGGGGTCGACAACGACGAGGAAGGTGCGCCGATATGGCTCGCATCCGATCCGCGGCGGCCGCTGCCCTCGATGTGGCCGGAGATGCGGAGTTACGGGTAGCGCATCCTCGTCAAGCAGGTGACCGTTGCCCGCGACGAGGGCTCAGCGGTTGACGGGATCGGCCATAGGCCGATACTCGGAGCGGCGAACCGAGCAGACGGTGTCCATACCGAAGGTCGAGATGTCCCATATCGGAGGCTAGGTGTCCGACCCGATCCCTGTGTATGACGCCGTGGGCGGGCTGCCGTTCTTCGAACAGCTCGTCGATCGCTTCTACGACAAGGTGGCCTCAGACCAAGTTCTGTTGTCCGTCTATCCGCAGCCCGAGGATCTGGCCTCGGCTCGCAGACGGCTGGCCCTGTTCTTGAGCGAGTACTGGGGCGGGCCTCCCGCCTATAGCGCCGAACGAGGGCATCCGATGCTCCGCAGGCGTCACTTCGCCTTCGCGATCGGGCCAGCGGAGCGCGACCGGTGGCTCGAACACATGAGAACGGCCTTGGATGAGATGAGCCCGCGGCCCGAGATCGCGCGCCTTCTGCTCGACTACTTCAACATGGGAGCCGATATGGTCCGGAACCGCGACTGATGATGCCCTTCGAGTGGATGGAAGTAAACCGGGCGTCAGCAAGCGTTCCAACGGGAGATATCCTTCAGCGGACGCTGCTCGAGCGCCATGCGACGGCCAATCTCGAGAACGTATGGAACGGGCGGCCGATCTCGAAGATCCTCCTCGACGAGCCGCTCGAAGTGCTCGACGGCGCGACGGTCCCGCTCATCGAGCTCACGGCCACCGGCCCGGACCCGTTGCCGCGATGACCGCCGCGCCCCGGTCTGGGGCTTGCTGGGGCCTGTCCGGTCGGGTCACGAACTCACGACATGGGCTCGAGGACCAGGACACGACGGTGCTGCTCGGTGTCGTGGTGACACCAGTCGTCGGGATCCGAGGACCCACCCAACTGCCCGACGTTGAACCTCAGAGTTGTCGCGTGCGCAGTGTTGGGGTGGGTCTCCACGATGTGCCGAGTAAGGATGCAGAGCACGACGCTGTCGCCCGGCCCAGGACCGATCCACCCCAGGGAGCAGACGGGGCACCTTGCGGCGGCATGTGGAAGTGGACAAGGGGCATCGTCGCTGATGGGCCCCGAGGCTTCGCCGTGCACACGGCAGTAGTCCTCATCGTCTCGAACGTTCCTCGGTTCTGCCACCTCCAACGTATCGCCACCTCGCGCGATGAAGTTGAGCGCGGAGTGGTCGTAGTCCGCCGGCGGCGTGCGTTGGGCCAGCCAAGGAGAACACGTGCCTGGTATTGCCCGATGTCAAGGTCCGATGACACGCGACCGATAACAAACGAGCCATACGATCGTCGTGGTGGCGTCGTTCGCCGACCCTGGGGGTGAGGGTTGCCAACGGTCGTGGTGACAACCGGTCCGGAGGCTGGCACGCGGGTCGAACTCGACCTCGAGGTGGCCATCGGTCGTCAGGAAGGCGACCTCGTGGTGGAGGATCCCGAGGTGTCGCGCCGCCATGCGGTGCTGCGACGCTCGGGCGGATCGGTGGTCGTGGAAGACCTCGACTCGACCAACGGCACCTTCGTCAACGGGGAGAGGATCCGAACCCCCATGACGGTGGGTCCCGGTGATCAGGTCAGGGTCGGACGGACCACGCTCGAGATCGAGCCGGACCAGCGTGCCGACGACACGATCGTGTCGACCCCCCTTCGGCCGGATCAGATCCCATCCGCCGAGGCGCCACCGTCCGGTGGTCTCGTCTCGGAGGAGCAGGAAGACGCGACCCAGCCCTTGCCCTCCCGGACGACCGAAAGCGGTACGCGACCGGCGCGCTCGAACAGACGGTGGCTCGGGGTCGGGGCCGTCCTCCTGGCCGTGCTCGTGGGGGTGATCGCGTACGCGGCACTCGTCGACCGCTCAGTCGAGAACGACTTTGCCACCAGCGCCACCGAAGCATGCTCGGCGGTGCAGCGACCGGAACCGGGATTGGATCTGAGTCGCGCTCCAACGCGGGGAGAACTCCAACACGCCCGGAACATCCGGCTCCAGGCGCTCGGCGCGATCCGCGCCCTCGGCCGGCCCGAAGAGGACGCCGCCCCGGTGAGCAGGTTCCTTTCCGCCTTCGGGGAGACGAATGCATCGATCGCGGACTTGGAGAGAGCGATCGGCGCCGATCCCCGCAGGGTCGCCCGCGCCGTACGTAGACTTCGAGGCGACGTCAGAGACGAACGGGAGCTCGCGGCGACGGCGGGTGTCGCAGGATGTGGGGGTCTTGCGATCCGTTAGGAAGGATGACCCGACATCCAGACGCCTCGACTCATCGGCGGCCGCTACCGGCTGGGGGACGTGCTCGGACGGAGCCTGATGTCCGAAGTCCACCGGGGCGAGGACGTCCTGCTGGGGCGAGCGGTAGCCATCAAGCTGCTTCTCGACTCTGGGGATCCCCGCTCTGTCGCCCGGTTCCAGCAGGAGGCCCAGATCCTCGCCCGCCTCCAACACCCGAACGTGATCACCGTGTTCGACTCGGGGGTCGACGGCGGGGATCGATTCATCGTGATGGAGCTCGTCGAGGGACCGACGCTCCGGGAGCTGCTCGACGCTGAGGGCCGGCTCACGCCCGAACGAGCGGGCGAGATCGCGAGCCGCCTGGCCTCCGCCCTCGGGTTCGCGCACGGAAAGGCCGTCATCCACCGGGACGTCAAACCGTCGAACGTGCTGCTCCCGCCCGATGGCGGCGTGAAGCTCGCGGACATGGGGATCGCCCGGCTCCTGTCTCCCGAGGCCCTCACCGCGACCCTGAGCGTGCGGGGCACCGCGGCGTACATCTCGCCGGAGCAGGTGCGAGGCGACCGCGTCGACGCTCGAGCGGACCTGTATTCCCTGGGATGTGTGCTGTTCGAGATGCTGACCGGCCGAACGCCGTTCGAGGGAGACCTTGCGGCCCTCTCGTACGCGCATACCCACACCCCGGCGCCTCGCGTTCGCTCGATCAACCCTGCCGTTCCCGCCGTCATGGACGAACTTGTCGCCGCGATGCTCGAGAAGGATCCCGACCAGCGCCCGCCAAACGGAGAGGAGGTCGAGAGGTCGCTTGCCGCAGCGATGAGCCAGGACGCTGTCGAGCCGACCGCGGTGATGGAGTCGGTGGAACCGCCACCTTCACCGATGCCTCGCCCGCCCGCGGGCTGGCGTCGGAGACCCAGACCGAAGGCATGGCCGATCGTCATCGCGGTGAGCGGCCTCGCCACGCTCTTGGTCATCGCGCTGCTGGCGAGCCGCGAGCCGGACGGCCGAACCGATGCGTCCGGGCCGTCGCGGCAACTCAGCAGTTCGCCCACAACGCAGCAGCCTTCGCCTTCGCCTTCGCCTTCGCCTTCCCCTTTGGAGACCAGCTCGGCGGCGCCGGAGCAGCCGTCGCCCCAGGAAGCCGCTGCGATCGTGCTCGATACGGTTAGTGCGGGCATCGAGACGGGTGAGATCACCGACCATTTCGACCATGACATCCGTCATACGATCGACGAGATCCTCCGCGATGCCGGCAAGGGTGAGGACGTGGACGGGTTGCTCGAGAAGGTCGACGATCTGCGACAGAAGGTGTCCGAGGCCCTTGAGAAGGGCGAGATCACCTCCGCGGACCGGGCATCAGCGATCGATGAGTCACTCCTGAAGTTCGCGGAAGCCCTTCGCGACGCCGAACAGTGACCGCATGGCACGGCGGCGCCCAACAGGTCGTGCTACATCGCGCGTGCGGACGCAGCTTCAGCGTGCAACCCGCCTCGCGGCGTCCGGAACGGCGCTCGAACGAGGGCCGGGTGGGTGGGCGAGGCTCGACGCCTAGCGTCTGGATGTCGCCCGCCGTAGGCTCGCCCGGATGCTGATCTGCTCGAACTGCGGCCGCGAGAGCCCGGACGACTTCGCGTTCTGTCCCGCCTGCGCCTCACCCCTTCCCCAAGCAGTTTGGGCTCGAGAGGTTCGCAAGACCGTCACCGTGGTGTTCTGCGACGTAACGGGGTCAACGGCGCTTGGGGAGCGCCTGGATCCCGAAGCTCTTCGTCGTGTGATGTCACGGTACTTCGAGGAGATGAAGGTCGCGATCGAGCGGCACGGCGGCACCGTCGAGAAGTTCATCGGCGACGCCGTTATGGCCGTGTTCGGGATCCCGGTCCTCCATGAAGACGATGCCTTGCGTGCCGTATCGGAGCAGTCGGCGAGGCGGTGGACGCGATCGTGCAGATCGAGGCGATGGTTCGCCCGACCGGCTTCGTGTTCAATCTCGGGGGACGTGATGCTCGCCGAGACCGAGGTGTTTCGAACTGCGGGCCGCCTCGAGGACGCGACCCGGGCGGCTCGTGAGGCCCTCGAGATCTTCGAGCGCAAGGAGTTCGCGATGTACACCGGTCGAGCCCGTCGGCTCCTGGCCGAAATTGCGTAGGCTCTGCATGGGCCCCAGGGCGAGCCGAGTTTTCCCAACCCCCGCCGGCCCGACAACCCTTGCGGTTTCCGAAGCTAGGCCGGCTGGAGCGCGCTTCGGACGAACGCCTGAACCTCGCGCTCGCGGCGGTGGAGCGACGCTCGGCTCTTGTCCTTCCCGACCACAGCGTTCAGCACGCTCGCCTCGGTGAGCGAACCCACCACCGCTGTGTAGAGCATGAACAGGAGCAGCGCTGGGTCCTGCTCCCGGATCTCCCCGGCGTCCATCCCGGCCTGCAGGAATGCCACCGCCCGCTTGCGGAGCGGGTCGATCACACTCGCGAAGCGCTCGAACCCCTCGGCGCCGAGCCTCCCAGCCTCGCGGACGAACATCGGGAACTCGGGCCACTCCTCCGCCAGCCCGAACACCGCATGGATCACGGCCTCGGCCCGGTCCCAGTACGTCTCCTTGCCCTCGAGCGCCTGGGCGATCTCCTCGGCTACCCGCCGGCCGGCGGCCTGCAGGCATGCCTCGAGCAGCGCGTCCTTGGTGGGGAAGTAGTACAGGAGCGTCTGCTTGCGGATCCCCACGGCGGTCGCGATCTGGTCCAGGCTCGCGCCCGAGTAGCCCTCGCGGCCGAACGCACGGATCGCCTCCTCGATCAACGCGTGCCGGCGGACCTCGCCGCCCGTGCGCGTCATCGCCAGGTCGGGGGCTTGCCGCTGCGCCGGATCGGGCGCGAGCCCTCCCACGTCCGGAGCCACCCGGGCCCGACCGGACCCGCGAGGCTCGGCGTCTGGTCCCTGGCGGCCCGCCGAGCCGCCTCCCACCAGGACGTGCGGTCCTCGTCGAACAGCTCGGCCACGCCCTGCTGCATCCGCAGCGAGAGCTGCTGGTGGGTCTCCCCTTCCCGGGGATGGATCGGCCGCCCGTACCGAACCCGGATCGGCGGCCGCCCCCTGCGCGGCCACGAGCGACCCTTGGGCATCGCCGCGTAGGCACCCACGATCGCGATCGGCACGACCGGCATCTTCATGTCGAGCGCGAGCCGAGACGTCCCGTGGCGAAACCGCTGAAGCCACCCGTCGGTCGAACGGGTCCCCTCGGGAAACACGATGATGTTCCACCCCTCGCGGATCAGCTCCTTGGCCTTGGCGGTCGCCTTCTCCCCCGCGCCGCGCTCGACCGGGAACCCCGCGTAGACGAGCGCGGTGAACGCCGAGCGCCACCACACGTCGAAGAAGTAGTCCTTGGCGGCCGCGGTGGCAGTCTTCTCGCGCCACGTGTGCGGCAGGGTCGTCAGGATGATCGAGGCGTCGAGGTGGCTCGAGTGGTTCGAGATGAACATCACGGGGCCCCTGACGCCCTCGAGGTTGTCCAGCCCGAACACCTCGGGCGTGGTCTCGTTCCAGATGATCGGCTTGAGCGCCGCGTCCAGGATCACATCGCGGGCGACGCGCCCGGCCGTCGTCCTGGCCCAGTCGGTCGGGTAGCTCCAGATCTTCGGCGGGGGCGTCGAATCCAGCGCCGAGCGGGGCGTCATCGTTCGGCGGCCCCAACGCCAGCCCCTGGCCACCTCGCGGATCTCGCGCGACCAGCTCATCAGCGCACGTCCGCGATCGCCAGGGGCGGCACGTGGAAGTACGTGATCGAGGGCGAGCGGCCCACGGTCTCCCCTGCCATCTCGAGGGCGTCCCGGAAGCTCGACGCCGCGCGGTAGCCCAGTCGCTCGCACGTCTTCGGGTCGCCGCCCACGATGATCACGTCGCCCAGGTAGTCGAGCGCGTGGGCGCCCCAGTACCACATGTAGAACGGGTGGACGCCGTGGTACGCGTAGCTCTTGCGGTACAGGTGGATGTACCAGGGGTCGGTCGCGTAGCGCTCCTCGTACTTCGACTCGATCGTCGAGGGGTCGGTGGTCTCGGACAGGACCTCCTCGAAGAAGTCGACGTAGGAGGGGTGGTGCACCTGGTGGAACTCGTTCGGCACCGGGTGGAACATGATCATCGCGCCGCCGGGCCGCACGACCGGCTTGTTGCGATACATGTTGAACAGGTACCCGAGCCCCATGCAGTGCACGAGGATCGGGTTCAGGATCGAGTTCACGTTGTAGGGCGTCAGGTACGGGATGCCCACGACCATGATGTCCGACTGCCCGTTGACCTCGACCAGCTGCTGCCGGTGCAGCGTGGCCAGCGTCTGCTCGTGCACGGCCTCGGTCTCGCCGGCGTTGATGCCGGTCACGCCGTAGGGCGACTTGATGCGCGTCCAGACCTGGTGCTTGGCGGCCGACGGCCCGAGGTCGTTCGCCTTCTTCGCGGCCAGATAGGTCCCCTGCTCGAGGAGCGACCACTCCCACTCCCGCTTGTTCATGAAGCCGAACGGGTCGGGGAACGTGTCGTTGTTCACCGTGGTCTCGATCGTGAAGACCCTCAGGCCGTTGGCCGTGAGCAGGTCGCCCATCCGCTTGCACGAGTCGTGGATCGCGCTCCTGCCCGGCCGCGGGTCCATGTACGACTTCGAGTGCAGCATCGTCTCGACGTTGTGGTGGTGCTTCACGCTCCGGTAGCTCGCCAGGCCCACCGGCACCGACTTGTGGCCGCCGTCCATCGCGACCAGGTTGATGTTCACGTAGACGAGCAGGTCGGACTCCATGGCCCGCTTGTTGATCTCGACCTCCTCGCCCTTGTCGGTCTTTCCGACGTAGGCGAGGTTCTCCGGGTCCTCGGCGTCGTGGTTCCTCAGGTCCTTGGGGTAGAACGAGCGGAAGACGCGCTCGCCGACCGCGTGCTTGATCTCGTCCGCGGTCATCCTGCGGTGGAGCGAGTTCGCCATGGTGAGCTTGATGTCCTCGACGCCCCGGCGGGCCGCGAGCTCGATCACCTCCTCGAGCACGAGCTGGCGGATGTCGGGGGTCTGCATCGGCGGCAGCGGGATCGAGATGTCGTCGATCGCGATCGTGAGCCTCATCCCGGGTCTGAGTAGCTCCTTCAGCGGCTCCGAGCCGTGGGGATGGTCGAGCGCGTGCCGGATGTGGTTGCGCAGCCCGCGGAGCCTGGGGAGCGAGTCCGGCGGGTAGATCACCCGCGACCCGAGCGGGAACCTCTGCAGCCGGAACCCCTCGCCCTGGTGGACCAGGAGCGGCGGCGTGCGTTCGTCGACCTCGAGGACGAAACCCGGTCGTGCCATGTCGTCGTGTCTCCTTCTTCTTCTGTTGCCGGCGCTAGTCGAGCCGTGGATCGAACGCCACCTTCAGCGTCCCGAGCTTGCCGGCGCCGAGCGCGTGGTCGATCGCCTCGCGCCAGCGGCGGAGCGGGTAGGTCGCTCCCACGATCCCGTCGATCGGGTTCTCGGTCGCGATCGTGGTCGCGAGGTCGAAGCTGTGGGTCTTGGCCTCGTTCTTGCCCCGGCCGACGGTCTCGTACCCGCCCGTGTAGGAGCCGACCAGCTCGAGCTCGCGGAACCAGAGCGGCGTGAGGTCGGCGCCCTCGGTCGGGATGCCGCTCACGACGACGCGGCCGCCCGCGCGCGTGATCCGCAGCGCGAGGTTCAGGCTCGAGCGCGAGCCGACGCAGTCGATCGCGACGTCGGCGCCGCCGAGCAGGAACGAGGCGCCGCGCTCGGGCTTGAGCTTCATCGCGCCGGTCGCGCGTCGCACGGCGTTGGTCGCCTCCTTCGGGTCGACGATCTCGCTCGCGCCGAACGCGCCCGCCCACTCTCGCTGCCGGGCGTGCTTGGCGACCACGGCGACGTGGCCGGCCTTCGTGAGCTCCTTGATCGCGAGGAGCGTGAGGATGCCGACCGTGCCGGCGCCGATCACGACGACGTTCGCGTTGGGCTCGAGCTCCGCGCGCAGGGCGGTGTGGACGGCGCAGCTCAGGGGTTCGAGCAGCACCGCCTTGCGCTCGGAGAGCCCGTCGGGCACCGGGTGGAGCTGCGAGCGGTGCGCGACGAACATCTTGCTCCAGCCCCCGCCCGTGTCGGCGCAGTAGCCCGTCTGCAGACCGGCGCTCACGTGGCCGGTGGTGACGCGGTCGCAGCGGCCGGTGAGGCCGGCCGCGCAGTTCGGGCAGGGGTCGAGGCCGCGGGCGAGGCAGCTCAGGACGGGTTCGAGCGCGATCCGGGTGCCCTGCGGGAGATCGTCGACGTCGTCCAGGAGCTCGCCGACGACCTCGTGGCCGGGGACGAACGGCAGCGAGACGAGCGGCGAGAAGTAGAAGCTCGATTTCCCGCCGATCGTCGCGAGGTCCGAGCCGCAGATCCCGGAGAGCAGCGGCCGAACGCGACCCCAGCCGGGCCCGAGCGGCACGACGTCCTTGCGGTTGACGAACCGCATCGGCGCGAGCGGCCCGCTCAAGAGACCGGGGAGGCGGTCGCCGACGGCGCGGGCGGTCAGATACCGGGGGACCGAGCGGAAGAGCTCGATGGCCTGGGTGGTCATTGGGTGAGCCACCTCGGAGCCGGCATCGTCGGTCGATCCGCCGGGACGGAGCGATATCGAATTCGGTATCGGGAGCCGGCGGAAGATCCGATGCCTCCGAGCGTCAGGGTTCTGTCTCTCAGACCCGCGCCCCACCCCATGTCAGCGCACCGCCGGCTTCGGGAACCGCACGCGGGGCATCCCGCCCGCCATCCGCCAGTCCTCGATCGGCCAGCGCCTGCGCTTGGCCACCCGGAGCAGCGCTGCGTCCGGCGACACCGCCACCGGGTTGCCCACCGCCCGCAGCAGCGCGAGGTCCGAATGCGAGTCCGCGTACGCGTAGGACGACTTCAGGTCGGCGCCCTCGAGCTCGGCGTAGCGGCGGAGCCAGGCCCCGCGCGCCTCGCCCACCAGGGGCGGTTCGGCCAGGTAGCCCGTGTACGCACCGTCGCGGACCTCGAGCCGGGCCGCGATCACCTCGTCGAACAGCGGCGCGAGCGGCTGCACGAACGGCTCGGCCGCCGCTGTGATCATCATCGTGCGGTGCCCGGCGGCGCGGTGGTCCCGGATCCGCCGGACCGCGGCCGCCGAGACCTTCTGGAGCATGAACTCGGACACGATCTCCTCGACCAGCCGCTCGATGCCGTCGACCGTCGCGCCCTCGTAGCGACGGAAGAACGTCCGCAGGAACTCGCCGCGGTCGCGCCGGTCGGCCATCAGGTAGGAGGGGATCCGCGAGAACACGCTCGCGAGCTCGTCGGGCCACTGGTCCCACGGCAGGTCGGCCATCCGCGACCAGACGTAGGACTCGACGACGTTCGAGGGCAGGATCGTCCCCTCCATGTCGAACAGCGCAAGCACCAGCTGCTCGCGCTCGCGGATCCGGACCTGCGGATTCACGCGCCTGCCCGAGAGCGCTCGGAGCCCCGACGTGACGGCGGGGCAATGCACGTCCTGGAGGTAGTACCGCCAGTCGACCGCCGCGGCGTCGAACGGGAACCGCTTGCGATCGGCCGGGGTGAGCGAGCTCCACAGCTCGACCGTCCGGTCGTCGGTGTAGATCACCTCGGCTTCGGTGTACGCCCCATACAGATCCGAGTACCGGCGCACGAAATCCACGCGGCCCTTGTCGCGGTCGACGCGCGTGACGAGGTCGCGCATGCGCTTGGACTTGGGCAGGTGGGTGACGACCTTGTCGGCCACGTCGACGGCGCGTTCGGCGGTCCGCAGCAGGCGTTCGACACGGAGGTTGCCGGGGAACGTCCACTCGGGGACCTTGACGGTGCCGCGGCCTTGCTGCGGAAGCGGATCGCGCTCGAAGTACTCCTTCACGTACTCGTACAGACCCTTGTACTGCAAGGGATTTCGAGATCCAGACGATACGTGGTAGTAGGCGGGCGAAGCGGGCTCGGGCGGGTTCGCGGCGGCGGCCAGCATCGCGTTCACGACGAAGTCGGCCGGGATGATGTCGATGATCCCCTCGGGGATGCCGGGGAAGTCCGGGATCGTGCCGCGTCCGTAGGCGAGGATGATCGGCTCGGCCATCTTGAAGCCCTCGATCCAACCGGGGAACGGGTGCTCGTAGCTCGACTCGATGATCGAGGGGCGCACGATCGACAGCGGGACGCCGTGCGACGCGGCGAGCTCCTCGACCGCGCGTTCGCCCATCGCCTTGGTGAACGTGTAGTTGTCGGGCCAGCCCAGCGTCTGCGCCCTGGCACGACCGTACTGGACCAGCCGCTTGGTCACCCACGTCTTGCGGCGTTCCTCCGCGTCTTCGGCGACCGACTGCGGCCCGGCGCGCCCGTGCTCGGAGCGGGCCCTGCGCAGGAACGCGTCGAGGATCTCGGGCTTGCGGCTCGCGGCCTCGACGTCGGCCCGCGCGCGGATCGCGAGGTCGGACTCGGCCCGCCAGTCGACGCGGTGGTCGAGCGTGGCCTCGGGGATCACGCCCTTGCGGACCCCCGCGACGTACGCGGTCGAGACGTGGAGCAGGTGCGGCGCGGGGTTGTTGGCCAGCGCCGCCTCGTAGAGCCGGACGGCGCCGACCAGGTTGGTGAGGAAGCCCTCGTCGATCGGCGGGTCGAACGCCACCGTCGCCGCGCAGTGGATCACGACGTCCAGGCCCCCGGGGATCTCGAGCTCGGCGGCCGAGAAGTCGCCCTCCACCACGTCGACGCGTTCGGCCAGCATCTGTGCGATCCCCTCGCCGCCGACCCGGTCGCGGAGCGCGTTGAACGTTTGCCGGCCCATCAGCGACTCGACGCGCTGGCGCCCGGTGGAGCCGAGCTGGGGCCGTACGAGCAGGGTGATCCGCGTCTCGGGGAAGTCGAGCAGGAGGCGTTCGAACACGGCCTGGCCGAGGAACCCCGTCACGCCCGTCACGAACACG
>WNGF01002311.1_pt1 | contig 30934 bp, 17 predicted proteins | sample 5400641 | NCBI WGS metagenome assembly WNGF01 (sample SAMN13153371, study PRJNA577476) | soil metagenome | isolation source: 80 cm soil or saprolite under grassland replicate 2 | place: USA:California | collected 2016-06-15 | reverse complement strand
CACAACAACGGGAACGGCACCTTCGCCGATGTGACTGCCCATGCGGGTGTCGAGAACTCCGGACGTTGGGCTTCGAGCGCCGCCTGGTTCGACTACGACAACGACGGCCGCCTTGACTTGATCATCGCCAATTATGTGGACTGGTCACCGGAGCGCAATTTCTACTGCGGCGATCGCGGGCCTGGACTGCGCAGCTACTGCCATCCCGACGATTTCAACGGCCAACCGCCAACGCTCTATCACAACAACGGGAACGGGACCTTCACCGACGTGAGCAAACCCTCGGGGTTGGGGGCAAAAGGCGGCAACGGCCTGGGGGTGGTGACCTTCGACTACGACAACGATGGCTGGCAGGACATCTTCATTGCGAACGATCACATGCCGAATTTTTTGTTTCACAACAATCGCGATGGCACCTTCCGTGAACTGGCTTACGCGGCCGGCGTTGCGGTCAGTGGGGATGGGCAGTTCGAGGCGGGCATGGGAACCGATGCCGCGGACACGACCGGAAACGGGCGCATGGATCTCATCGTCACCCACCTCGATATGCAGTTGGCGCGCCTTTACCAGAACCTGGGAGACCAGGGTTTTGATGACGCTACCATCAGCTCAAAGCTTTCTTACTCGACTTACCACATGAGCGGCTTTGGCACGCGTTTTATGGATTACGACAATGACGGCATGCGCGACCTCTTTATGGCCAACGGCCACGTGTTGGACAACATCGAGCGCTACCACGCCGGAACGAAGTACGCCGAGCCCAAACTCATGTTTCGCAACACCGGGCATGGGATCTTTGAGAATGTCAGTGACCGCCTTGGGCCCGACTTTCAATTGGCCAGAGTCAGCCGGGGCGCCGCGATTGGCGACTTCGACAACGATGGCGACCTGGATATTCTGGTGACCAACAATGGGCAGGCGCCCCAACTCTTGCGCAATGACGGCGGCAACGCCAATCACTGGTTGGAGATTCTGCTGATTGGGACGAAGTCGAATCGTGACGGCGTTGGTGCGCGAGTGAAAGTGTCGGCCGGTGATCTCGTCCTCTACGACCAGCGAAAGGGCGGCATGAGTTACCAATCCGCCCAGGACCCTCGACTCCACTTTGGACTAGGTCAGCATTCTAAAATCGACGCGATTGAAATCCTCTGGCCCAGCGGGATGGTGACCAAGCTCTCGAACGTGAAGAGTGATCAAATCGTGGCAGTGGGGGAGGGAACGGGAATTGTCGAGCGACAGTTCCCTCGCGTGTCTTGGAAATGAGTATCGTGCCGAGCAGCGAATCGTCAGGGATGCTCGGCTGCGCCGGATTGTCCGTTTTCAGACCCTGCATAGCCAGCTTTGCTGCCTCCAGGGGCTGCCCGAATCTTCTCGGCCTGGGCTTGATTCAGGTTCGCAAGCACTTGCAACATGTTGTGCGCTTGCTGAAGATCGCCTCGCCTGCGATACGCGGTAGCCAGATTTGAATAGACCGCAGCATTATTCAGATTGAGCTGCTTCGCTGATTCCAAACGCAGAATGGCGTCGTCCAGCCGATTTTCCAGTAAATACAATTTGCCCAAGGCAAGTTGCGAACCTGCATAGTTCGGGCGCTCGCCCACTGATTTCTCAAGCGCGTCTCGCGCTTCCGCAAATTCTGGCTGCGCCGGCGCAATACCTGAGCGGAGCAGCGCCTCACCCAGGAGGGTCAGGAGTATGTAATTGTGATGTCCTTTCTTGACGCCTTCCCGCGCAGTGCGAACCGCCTGAGATACATCGCCTTCGAACATCGCCTTTTGTGTAGCGGCCATAAACGCAATATCACTCTCAGGCGCCAGGTCGCGGGCCTGGTCGAAATCTTTTTTGCCGACATCGAATTCATCCAGCAACGTCACGAACATCCCGCGCTGGTAATGCAAGTGAGCAGAACCAGGCACGTGGTCCAAGCCCAAATTCACAACTTGCAAGCCAACCGCGTACTCCTGCTTTGCCATGCATGCGTCGGCCACAAACAAGTACAGCTTCTCGTTATCCGGCGCGAGCCTTGATGCTTTTTGCAAGGTTTCCAGCGCCTTCTGGTTTTGTCCATCGCCGATGTATGCCTGAGCCAGCAGATTGTTGACGTCTGCGTTGTCATGTCCGGCAGCGCGAAGAGCGGTCAGAATCGGAATTGCCAGCGTAGGCTGGCCGGTTGCAACGTAGCACAGAGAAAGGTTGAAGCTCGCAGCGTAGTCATTCGAAGCCCGATCCCGGGCGGCGAGCAAATGCGGAATTGCCACGCTAAACGAACCTGCCCGTGTGAGAGCCGTCCCCTTTTGCAGTTCCTCCTCGGCCTGCACATTTGTTGTCGCAGGTGATTGTTCATGTGATGCTTCATTAGCCGGACTTTGGCTGGATGGTAGTTGGTTCTTAGCGGCCCCTGTTTGGCTCTGGACACCAAAGCTCATCCATGCAAACAAGAATCCAGCCAAAGGTCTGAAACGAAAACTTCTCATTCCGTCTGGCACTCCATTATTTTGTGCTCATATCATCAAGGGCTCGGTTCAGCGCAGCATCGCTCGCTTGAGTGACAACGTGCTTAAAGCCATACGGATTGAGCCGCAAAATTCCCATATCGATTTTTGCCGGGCTCAAAAGATGAACCCCATACATGATCGGAGGCGAATCTTTGCGTTCGAGGAACGCCGCTCGAATGATGCTCCTGCTGTCGTGGATTGCAATTGAATTCTCTCCTGGCAAGACACCAATGCTGATAGCTTCGGCCGTTCCGTGTGGATAGTCGAGCCCGAGCGATACCCGGCCGTCGTTATCGAGGACACCAAAACCGCCGCGTTCATCTCCATTCTCATCGTCTACGACAAATCCAGCTTGGCCTCCAATTCGTTTAGCAATCACTCCGTGGATCTGAGGCTCAGGAGTTGGAGCCGCCAACGCCAGTCGGTCGGCACCGTTTTCTCCCAGCACAATCAACCCGACCGTATTGTCGCGTCGTTTGCGTCCATTGACCGCCGGAACCGGCGCGCCGATCAAAATACGATCATACCCTGCCGCGTCCTCGACGATTAAGCCTCTCACCCGAAGTATATCGGCGCGTCCGCGATCATACGACTGGTGCTCAAGCATGAAACAGACAACACTTAAGCAAGCGATCACCGCTGTTCCCGCACTAATCATCTGAAACAACTTAAGACACCTCTCCAGTCTCGCGACTCGCACGTCCAACCCGGTCCCAATCTGTTCCATCGCCTGGTCTCCCATTTGGATAAAAATGCGGTCTGTTTGGCGCCATCGCTCCTGCTGGTTCGCCATCGCTTGACCTGGCGCGAGTCAGCGCCGAGGGCGTCTACCCTCCCAGGGGTCAACGAGTGCAACCCGGCGGAATCATTCCCGCGGGATACTGCCCAATGTTAAATGCGTCTATATTTTTCCGTTGTTGTTCCATATCTGGCACACAGAATAATGCTCTAAGTTGGTCAGGAATGAGGTCTCGGCTGTAAGGGGCCTGAGTGTAAGGCGAATTATCGTGATTGTTGTATTGAGTGCCGAACACCTGCGGTTGCCCAATCGCTTGAAGATAACGGTCGAGAGTTGCGGCAGAAATCCAGAGGCTGTTGGCGTCCCCTTTTTGCACCGCGACCATTGCCAGGACGTGCGCCAGCAAATAGTCCTCAGGATCATGCCCATGCTGATAAATGAATGTAGCATCGTGAAAGTCTTCAGCTGTTTTCAAGTGATCAGACTCGAGCAGATCGTGGACGCGAATGCGCCTGGCCCGATCGCGAACTTCGGTTTTCTCCCATGGCAGGGATTGTCCGCCGACACCGCGATCTGCCTGATCCTGGATGTAGAGCTGATGCACTTCATTAACGGGAGTTGATGCTTGCTGTGCAATTGCAAGTACGGCCAAGGCTATCGCAGCGGAACCGATGATCAGGGTCTTCATGTTTTCGTCTCCATCACTTCCATTTCCCTCTCCTCCCACGATCGTAATGTAGTGCCCAACCTGGCAGCGGGCCAGCCTCATGGCTATAACGGTTTGCCGATCCCAAGAACCCTGTCAATTGGCAAATTTACTAAAGGAGCCAGAAACTTTTGCTTGACAAAGCCATTGAATAAAGTATACAAAATCCGCCATTGGGTGGTGAGTGTCAAGCCGTGCCTTACGCTCTCAATCCGAGTAAACGTTTTCGCGTCGTGGGTTGGCTTCCATCGAAAAGAAATTCGACCTAAGTCTATGCAGTCGGAGATGAATGTTGGTCTCAAGAGAGAGAGAGAGAGGGGCATTATGATTCGCAGCTTTTCTCGTCATCCGCTTCCCCATGCGTTTTTGTGTCTGTGCATCCTTATAGCGTTTGGCGCCGTATCAACCTGGGCGCAAATCACCCAAGGAAGCATTTCCGTTTCCGTAAGTGACCCGAGCGGCGCCATGCTTGAATCTGCCGAATTGGCGCTTCAAGACCTTGCCACCAACGAAACCAGAGCTGGCGCGACCGGGTCGGCGGGAACGTACACTTTTGCGGGACTGCCTACCGGAAACTACAGACTAACGATTACCAAGCAAGGCTTCGAAACGCAACTCTTTGAATCGGTCACGGTTTCGGCTACCCGCGTTACCGCCCTCAAAGCGGCGTTGAAAGTAGGCGCCGTGACCCAGGAAGTGGTGGTCAGCGCAGAGGCCGTCCCAGTCCTCGAGACTAGTTCCAACGCCATCACCGGAACCTTCGATATGAGGCAGGTCGAAGACCTGCCCCTGAGCGGGCGCGACATCTCCGCCCTGTCGCAGTTGGTTCCCGGATATGCCGGTGGCACCTGGAACGGTCTGCCCTACATGGCGACCGGAAACAACGTCGATGGCGTCGTGGGCACCACGCAGCGCATGAAGTTTGCTGGCGCCGCCACACCCATCGTTCAGGCGCGCGTCGAGAACATGGAAGAAATGACCGTCCAGACCGACCAGCTGAATATGAACACTGGTTACGGCATCTCGGACATGCAGGTTAACTTCGTCACTCGCCGCGGCACCAATACCTTCCATGGGCGGCTTTATGAGGACTTCCGCAATGCCGCCCTCAACGCTAACACCTGGCTTAATGACGCCAACAATGCGGATAAGCCCCAACTCATCAGGAACGAGTTTGGCGGCAGCCTAGGCGGAGCCATTATTAAGAACAAATTGTTCTTCTTTGGCACGTTCGCCATGGCCAAGCAGCCCAGTGGAGCCAACAACACCAACACGGTCATAGGCCAGGCGGCGCAGACCGGACTGTTTTCCTTTACCGGAAACACTGGCACGCCGCACACCGTCAATGTCCTTACGCAGATCGCCGGAAGCCCCGCCGGGCAAGTCAATCACTGTGCCCCCCCGGCCAACTGCTCGATGCCGACCGTGGTCAATCCGAACGTCGCTGCGATTTTTTCGAATATTAATTCCGCGCTCGCAGAGGGCTCCGTAAAGACCAACTCGGACGTAAACCTGGTCGACGTGGCGTGGACCTATCCTACTCCCCTGACCCAGTATTTCCCGACGGCTCGGCTCGACTACAACGTGCGCGAAAATCTGCGCCTGTTCCTCTCCTTTAACATGACGAAAAGCAGCCAGGCGAATGGCAATATACCTCCGCTGCCGGGTTCGTTCTATTCGAAATTCGGCGGCACCAACACCATCAAGAACTTCACGCAGGCGGTAGGTCTGGACTGGACGATCTCGCCTACTATACTCAACTCCTTCCGCGTCGGCTACCTGTACAACAATTACACCTACGGCTATGACCTAACTCCAGCGTGGCTGACGCAGCCCTCGATTAGTTTTGCCTACTTCCCAACCGGCGCACCCTCAACTGGCTCAGGGCTTGAATTGAACAATCTGCCCATTGGCACCTACTATCCCATATTTAACGCGTCGGACAACGTGACCTGGCAAAAGGGCGCACACTCGGTAAGCTTCGGCTTCTCGTACTTCCGCGAGCAGGATCATTACTACAACGCGCCTGCTGGATTCCCGTTCATCCATATGGGGATCGATAACAACGATCCGGCGTTTACTGTGTTCGCTAACTACTTCAGCAGCAATTTCTCTGATGCTAAGGCCAGCGACCTACAGCACGCCGAGAATTTGTACGCGACTTTGGCGGGAAGAATCACTGGTGTGGACCCAGGCGGCTCCGGTTTTGCACTTGATCCCAAGACGAAACAGTACGCCACCGACGTAAGAGCCTACTTCCTCGACGAACTCCAGCACGGCGCTGGGCTGTTTATCCAGGACTCCTGGAAGGCAACACCTCACCTGACGATTAACGCCGGTCTGCGCTGGGATTTCACCAGCCCGTCCAAAGATCTGACCGTCGGTTATCACAGCGCGGACAACGTCGGCATCTGGGGCCCCTCGGGAGTTGGCAATATCTTCCAGCCCGGACAGCTAACGTCTGATCCCAATGGACTGAACCCCGTATATCGGACTCGAACCAGTGTCTACGACGGCTGGTACGTCACTCCGCAGCCCCAGTTGGGTATCTCATGGAACCCGAGCAAGAGCGAAGGGTTCCTGGGTAAACTGCTCGGCAACGACAGTACGGTGGTGCGCGCCGGCTTTGGCCTGCGGCGCATGACTGAGCCTTACCAGTTCTTCTGGAACTCGGCCTCCAATGAAGGCTATGCGTTCTATCAGAGCTTCCGCTTATCGCCTCAGGTTCCGGGCCCAATACAGCCTGGAACCCCTGGACAGTTCCAAGCGGGCAGCTATGCTCTGGGAGACCCGCAACCGAATCCCTTCTTCGTGAGCCCCGCGACGTACCAGGACGTAATCCCCGAATCGCAGGAAACATTTTTCGGCTATTGGTCGGGGGTAAACGGCCTGAATGAGCACATCCGCCAACCCTACGTGATGTCGTGGAACTTCGGGATTCAGCGCGCGTTAGGCCCGAGCAACGTCCTCGAAGTCCGCTATATGGGCAACCGAAGCGTGCACCAATGGATAGTCACGAACCCGAACGAGGTCAATATTTTCGAAAACGGGTTCTTACCTGAATTTAAGCAGGCTCAGCAGAACCTGGCAATTAATGCGGCGCATAACTTGCCTGGTACATTCGCCTACAATGGTTTCCCAGGGCAGGGGCAATTGCCCATTATGACCGCCGTAGCTGGATCGGATGTAAATGGCTTTATGACCAACGGCGGTTTCATTACAGACCTCAACAATGGTGCCGCAGGGGGCTTCGCCAGCACGCTGGCCGGAAGCTCAACCTATCTTTGCAACCTGGTCGGTGGCGCGAACTTCTCGCCTTGCGCCGGGAATGCTGGAGCGGGTTATCCGATCAACTTCTTCCAGGCGAATCCTTACAATGCCGGGAAGGCCACTGGATACCAGAATGATATAGGCTACGGGAACTATCACTCCCTGCAGATCGATTTCCGTCAGAAATCGTGGCGTGGAATGCAGTTCGACGTGAACTACGCCTGGAGCCATGCTCTGGGAGTCCAGCCAAACAACTCCTGGACGGGTTCGTTCAATATGTTCACCATGCGCGATCCTCGCCTGAGTTACGGCCCCACGGGGTTCGACTACAGGCACGTAATTCATGCCAACGGCACCTACGATCTCCCCTTCGGGAAAGGTAGGCGGTTTGTCAGCAACGGAGGAGTTGCCGACAAGATCGTTGGCGGCTGGTCAGTGGGCACAATCGCGACCTGGCAGACTGGAGGCCCCTACCAGTTGCTGGGCGGCTTTGCCACCTTCAATGGTCCATACAACACTCCGGTGGGTGATGTGTATGGCGATGGCGGCGTGAATCTGAATGGCATCTCGGTTGCTGATCTCCATGCCTCTACGGTACATCGCATTCCGGGTCAGAACTACGCGCTCACTATCGACCCGAAGTATATTAATTTCGATACGAGCTCCGGCACACCCATACCCAGTGGCGTAAATCCGGCGTTCATTTCACCTAATACGACTCCGGGAACTTTCGGGGCGCACCCGTGGTTGTATGGGCCGCACACCTTCAGCCAGGATCTGGCGCTCACGAAGTCATTCCCGATTCGGGAGAATGTCCGGTTTATTTTCCAGAGCGAGTTCATCAACGTATGGAACCATCCGGTGTGGGCGAACCCGGCCGGAGGCTATAACAGCACCAGCCAGGGATTCATCCAGAACACCTCGGCGCGGATCCAAGATCTCACGTTCGGTCAATCAAGAGTCGTGCAGGCCAACCCTGGACAAGTTGGTCTGGGTGCTCGCCAGATCGAGTTCAGAGCGAATATTGAGTTCTGAGCTCTAGCTCCGGATTGTTTTTCTTGAATACGCCTTAATGGGCTGCAATGCAGCCCATTAAGGCGTTCTGTTCAATGGGGTGTGCTTCGCCGACGGGAGCAGCTCGTTCTATCAATAGCTTTCAGGTGCCCAGCGTTGTCTTTTCTTGCGGCAGCTCACTCCGGGCGTCACAAGCGAACACGATGTGAGTACATAGGAGCAGGGGAGAAATGGAAATTTGGAGCTATGCGGCAGTGCGCACCTCGATCGTTCAACCAGCGTGCTTGGACGCGCGACATGTGCGGATTACGAGGTTTTCGGCTTGGTCGTTCCTGGCAGCGCTCTTTGTCCCGACTGCCCTGTTTTTGGCGGCGCACGCTGACACACCCCCTTCTATCGCGGCTCTCAGCACTTCTCCGAGAATCCAGATTCAAAGCTTCGACGTCGAAAAGCAACACGTGACCATGATCGATGCGGTGTCTCACCAGCCGGTCAGCGTCGCGAAGGGCGAGAATTTTGGCACTTGGACACTGATGGCTGTGATCGAGGAGCCTGAAGGCAACCTCGCCGTTTTTGAACAATTGACGGATCGCCGAGGCAGCATCATCTTTCTCAGCAAGCAGGGCTTGGTTCTGAATCTGCCCAAGAGTCTTGAGCCTAGCTTCGCCGCACCCGGGACGCTCTATGGCGCGCGAACCCGGGAAGAAATTGCGAAATCCGAAAAGGATATCCTTGGCGAGGAGCTCCTGAGCGGCACAAGCGATCCCGACTATGCCGCCGTTGCGGCTGCACTTCCTCCGTTGCGGGTCCCCAGTTTTGTCGGAACCCGGCAGTCCGCCGATAAACCCACATTCGCCTTCGGCGCCTTCAGCGACGAGATTTACGTCGATCTCGGTAAGCTTTTTGCCGGAATCCGTGACGCTCGGGCAACGAATGACGTTTGGGAAGGACTCGTCGGGGGTTGGCTTCCGGTGAATCGTTTCCTCTTTCCCACCAGCGAGCACGGTTATTGGGAAGAGACTATGTTCGCCGAAGAGCCGGGCCACTTCTGGACGCAGCCCATCTGGTACCGCGCCTTACTCGTGGACGGCACCCAGCTCAAAGAAGCTCATTACTACTACCACCATCTTCCGTTCCCCCCGCGGGGCGAGCCCTCGGCCGCGGAGTTCTACAAGGCGTTATTTCACGTTCACGAGGTATGGGCGCGCGATCTGAATCCTCCTATGAAGATCGATGTGCCTGACCAGAGTCTTAGGGACTTTTGCCTGCATGCTCTGCTGCTGGAAGAAATCACGCGCGTAGGCGACCACCCAAAATATGGTTACCCTCCGCTCGGCGGAATCAATGTTTTCGGGGGCTACGGCTACAACAATGTGGACACATTTCAGGACACCTTCAACACCAGCGTCATCGCGTTTCTCGAATGGGGCCTCTTCGATGTTGCGGCACGGTACATAGACGACTACTTCACCAATTCCGTGCGCGCCGATGGCTCGATCGACACTCGGGGGCCTGAGATCGGCCAGTATGGCAAGATGCTGACCGCAGTGGCGAAGTACTACACCTACTCCCATGACGAAAAGCTCTTGCGCAAGCACGAAAAGAAGTTGCAAGCCATTGTGGATCTCTTTCGCATGCTGCGAAAGCAATCGAGAGAAGTTCCCTCGTCGGACATTACGTATGGCATCATTCGCGGTTGGTCGGAGCATGACAGCTCGCTGAAGATCGATCCGTACCGCTTCATGCAGCCTCATTTCTCGAATAACGCAGAAGCTGCACGGGGATTCCACGACCTCGGCGAAGTATGGATTGGAATGGCTCAGAAACTCCACGACACCCATCTCGAAAAAGAAGGCCGGACCATGTTGCAGGAATCGGCGGAGATGAAAAAGGACATGGATTCCGCTATCGAGCGCTCCATCGATCGCACGAAGCAACCGCCCTATGTACCGGCCGTCGCTGGCGATACTCCGACGTACGGTAAAGAGCGTGCTTACGTGGAACTGCTCGAGTCGGCTGAATTGACGGAAAAACAGGCCAAAGCGGTTACGGATTCACTGGCCGCAAAGGGTGAATCTCTCTTCGGACTTCCCAGAGGTGGCCAGTACTACAACGGATTTCTGGCTTATGGTCCCGCCTATGCGCAGCTTTTCTATGACTGGCAGCGGGAGTTCCTGCTTCTGTATTACGCGCACCGGGCGCACATTTATTCGCGCGGAAACTGGACGGCGGTCGAAGGGGCCCGAATTGATGGGACACTTGAAGGTCCCTATTGCACTCCTTCGGAAGTAGGCATTCCGACTTTCACAAAGTGGATGCTTGTGTTTGAACACCCGGATGATCCGGTCGTCTGGCTCGCTAAGGCCACACCGAGGGTCTGGCTTGAACAGGGAAAAACCATTGCGGTTACGGATGCACCGACCCGCTTCGGAAATGTGGGATACGAGTTGCACTCCGACATTGACCATAGAAGGATTTCGGCGGTTCTGCACTTGCCCGAGGGCTACTGGGCGGCGACGAAACTGCGGTTACGCGTGCCCAGCGGCAAGACGCTTCGCAGCGTCACAGTGAACGGCGCTCCATGGAGCGATTTTTCATCCGAGCAGGAAGTTGTGAACTTTCCCTCGGGGCAGCATGGCAAGATCTCGGTCGAAGCCTCTTATTGACGAGCATTCGAGGTCTCTTGAAGTGATAAAGCGGAGCGCTTCTCTGAATGTTTGTGAGAGACGAACATCCTGCTGAATATAATGCCTTATGAGCCCGCGCCGCATTGAACTTGATTTTTTGAACTCTCGCTGCGTTCCTGTGTTGGTCGCCGCTATTGTGTGCGGCAACCCGGTCGCCTGGTTGAGAGCGCAGGTTTCCAAGACTCCTGCGTCCGTGGAGTCTCCTACCGCCAAGGCAGAGCGCGGCATTACGCTTGGCAGCAGGGGCCATTGCAAAGAAGCAATGCCCATACTGAAGCAGGCCATCCCCAAGATCCAGGATAAGGACCTTCTGCATGACGCTGTGATGGCGCGCGCGCAATGCGGAATGGCTACCGATCAGCGTGACATAGTCGTGGAGTCTCTCATTGTGCTCGCGCGCGACTTTCCCGGGGATCCGAAGGTTCTCTACATCACGACCCGCTATTACTCCGAGCTGGCCAATCGCACAGCCCAGGAACTGATACAAAAGGTTCCTTCGTCGCCCGAAGCGGAGACCCTGGTAGCGGAGGCATTTCAAGCGCAGGGGAAACTTGACGATGCTGCCGCGCAGTTCCGGAAAATCCTGGAGCAAAACCCAAAACAGCCGGGGATTCATTACCAACTCGGCCGAATTCTTCTCTCGAAGCCTTTGGATCCCGCCGTATTCGAGGAGGCCAGGAAAGAGTTTGAGGCTGAACTGAAAATCAATCCCACTTCGCCTGCTGCGGAGTTCATGCTGGGCGACCTGGCGTGGAGAAATCAGAAGGCAGACGAGGCAATCGAACATTTTGCTCGCGCCACGCAATTTGACGCCGGGCTGGCGGAGGCGTACCTCGGGCTCGGTATGGCGCTCAATGCGGCAGGGCGGTATGAAGAAGCAATAACGCCTCTCAAGAAGTACACGGAGACGGACCCATCTGACCCGGCTGGCTATTACCAGCTCGCGACAGCCTATGCGCGGACGGGAAACAAGCCGGAGGCGGACCGGCTTCTGGCGCTGCAACGGCAGGCGGAGAAGAACAAGCCCCGAATGATGACGCTGCCGCCCCAGGACTTAACTCAGCCGCATTAGCCGGGGTTGAGGGCAGCCCAATTACTTCCACTTGCCTTCACCTTCGACGATCGTGATATATCGGTCAAGGGGAAGATTCGTGAAACGTTCGCTCGTGCCGCCGGGCTGCGGCCATTTCACCTCGAGCCAATCGACCTTGGTTCGCTGTCCGAGGCCTAACACAAGACGCGGGTCGTGTGCGGCCAAGTAGCCCCCGCCGCCAAATTTGTAGCAATCCCGCTGAAAGTCACCGGCCCGGTACGTGACCTTGGCCCCGACTGCATCAATATTGGACTTACGGCCTATCAGCCGAACCCCCAACCAGTGATTTTGCCGGCCCGCATTGTTGCGCAACAGAATGGGAACGCCGTCGCCGATCGCGACCAGCACATCCACGGCACCGTCATTGTCGAAATCTCCGACTGCCAAGCCACGGCCTGCGAGCAGCTTGGAAAAGATCGGGCCGCTTTGCTTGCTGACATTTTCGAAGCCGCTGCCAGTGTTGCGAAACAGCAACATGGGCTCTTCATAAGTCACGCCCGACACCATCCTGGCCACATTCAGTTCGGGGTGGCCGTTCGAGATGATGATGTCGGGGTTGCCGTCGTTGTCGTAATCGAAGAACTTCATGCCCATGCCGCTGAGATAGAAGGTCTGCGAGGCGATCCCGAAGCGCGGGGCGACGTCGCTGAAAGTCCGATCTCCCTCCTGGTGATAGAGCGAGAACATCTCGTGATCCACGGTGGTCAGAAAAAGGTCAGGTTTGCCGTCCTGATCGTAGTCGCTGGCATCCACGCCCATGCCCGAGCGGGCGCGGCCGAAGGCGCTGAAACCTACACCCGCGAGCGCCCCAGTTTCTTCGAAGTGGCCCTTGCCGCGGTTGGCCCACAAAAAGTTCGGTTCTGTGTCATTACCGACGAAGAGGTCCATCCACCCGTCATTGTTGATGTCGGCTGCGACAACGCCCAATGCCTTCCCCGACGATTGCGCGATGCCGCTTTCCTTGCTGACATCGGTAAATGTCCCGTCACCGCTGTTGTGGAACAGCCAGGAGGACATCGATTTGTAAACGGTGGGTAGGCAGTACCAGCGCTCGTTGAGCAGCTTGTTTCCGCACCAGATGCTTGTGTCCAGCTTCAGATACTGGCAAACAAACAGGTCCAGCCGCCCGTCGTTGTCGTAATCGAACCAGGCAGCGCTCGTACTCCACCCCGGGGCCGCCACTCCGGCCTTGGCCGTGACGTCGGTGAAAGTGCCGTCGCCATTGTTGTGATACAAGACGCTGTGTGGGTACTGAGTGACGTAGATATCCGGGAAACCATCGCCGTCGTAATCGCCGACGGCAACTCCCATGCCGTAAGCGTTTCCCGTAACACCAGCCTTTTCCGTGACGTCGGTGAAAGTGCCGTCCCGGTTGTTGTGGTACAGCGCATTGCGCAGGGGCTGCTTGGGGGTGAAGAAGTCGCATGGCCCGCTGTTCACCAGATAAATGTCCATCCAGCCGTCGTTATCGTAGTCAATGAAAGCGCAGCCGGCGCCCATGGTTTCCGGCTCATTCATGTTGGGAGAAAAGCCTGCGACATGGGTCCACGTAATGCCGCTGCGCGAGGGAGGGACCTGCTCAAAGGCGGGTAAAACACTTGGAGACGGAGGTCCACCGCCGTTGAGCTGAAGGAACGGCGTGCGAGGGAGCATGCTGCTCAGCCCGGTCGAGGCGAGCGCGCTGAGAAACCCGCGGCGCGAAAACGCGTGCCGAGGACGCGCAGCCTGGGAGCGCAAGCCATTGCTTCGTCGCGTCTCTGTCACTCTACTAGCCTCGAAATTTGTAGCGACTCTGCGTGCTCGACCGGCACCTCAAAAGCAAGCTTTTCCGATCCCCGCACCCGGAGTTCGGTAGTTTTCGTCTTTACCTGGTACGCGCCTGGCAGCAATCCCTCGATTGTTATAGGCACCGTCTTCACGAGCCCCGTGGTGTCTTCGATTTGCAAATTGACTGCCGGAGTCCTGCGGTCGAAGGTCAGTGACTTGATTTGGCCGCGCCGCAGAGTTACCTGCAATTTATCCGAGACAATCAACAATCTTTTGCGTACGCCGTCTTTAGGAAAGACGCGGACCTCGTTGGCTTCGTTCTCCACTCGGCATCCATAGCCTATCCAGCCGAAGCTCGGATCGTTCACCACATAGGATTTTGCGGCTTGCAGGAAGGCCCAGAGACCCGAACCTCCCTCGAACGTTCTCGGCGGTTCGCAGGCAAAAACGCCGGGATCGAGTTTGAACCATCCAAAGCCCATGCCGTCAGGCAGCACGTTGTGGAGAACGCTCATCATTCCCGCGTGGCCCTGCAAAAGCAGCCAGACATCGCCAGTGTCCTCAAAGGCCTGCGTTAAGGCCATGCCGTTCAGAGCTTCGGAATGCCAACAGGAAATCTGGCCCCGCAAGTCAGGATGGGCAAATAAGTCGTTGCCGTACAAGAACCAGATGGGCTGATTCCCGCCTCGCATGGCCTGCAAAACTTGCCGCACTTCCGCATTCCTCTTCCAGCTTTCGACATCGCCGTGAGTTTTGGCGAAGTACCGGGTGAAAAAATAGACCTGCGGCTGTGCAGTTTCGTCAATCTGTATCTCAGAGCTGTAGGGGTAAGCATCGGCCAGGAAGACCTGGTTAGTTTCTTTCATCAGCGCAAGAATGGTTTCGTATTCCTTCTGCCATCCTTCGCTCTTGAGGTCTTCGACGATGTTCACCGCGTTCAAACCGGTAATCAGGCCGAAGCGCTTGTAAGGTCCAGTGGTAAGCCACTTCCTGCAGGTTTCATAGCAGAGCCGAAGATAGTCCAGCGCGGTCCGATGCGATAGAACGTCATATTCACCTCCAATGCGGTACATGGCGTGATAAATATTAGTGACAAAGGCGTAGTTGAAGGTTCGCCAGGTGGCCTCGCTCCGTTTCCTGGACCAACTTCCCCACGGACTCGACGGCGTCTGCACCTTCCAGTACAGAGACGCCCGTATTTCGTAAGTGTCGGGGTTCTGGATGTACTTGAACAGGCAATCGGACACGAACATCTCCAGCTTCTCGATTTCTTCGCGCGAGGGAAGGAACGAATTCTTCGCCGCCAGGAACAATGGATCACCAAAGCCGGGATCGTCGGTGCCTCCTACTTCCCAAACGTCATCGTTGTCATCAATGCGGGTGGCACGGCGGTAGTCGAATGGCAGGAACATGTGATGGCGATGGAAGGGATCGTCCGGATTTACCACGAATTGTCGCTCGGCCATGAAGCGGGCCCGCGCATTCAGCAACAGTTCCGCATCTTCGACACAGAAAAAATGCAGGTTGGTCCAGCGATTTCCGTTGTACAGCAGCCGGAGACTCTTCTGGCCCCGGCCGTGAAATGACAATGTCAGCAGTGTGGACTTGTTCCTGCGCTTCCGGTCTTTGACGTTAATTCCGTCCGAGTGAATTTCAAGAGCCTCAAGGTCATTGACGGAATTCATTTCGACGTAAGCGTCCGTGTCCTCCTGCACCACCATCGAGGGCACGACCCGGATGCCCAGATTGCCGACCGCCATCAATTCCTTTGCGATTGCGGAATACTCATTCAGAAACACGAATCGCATCTGGTACGACTTTTTTTGACCAGGCTCCAAGACTAAGGACGAATGCCCGTTCACCCAGGGATTCCAGCCCCAGTTCTGCAGGTCTTTGGTGGCGTTCGAGTGCACTGCGAACAGATCGGTCCCGATCCAGTCGCCGCCCTGGGCGGGCGTCTTGTAGATGCATTCGAAGGAGGTGTCTTGCAGGCAGTGAAAGAGAAGAAAAGGCGCGTCGCCGCGTGGACGTTGCAGCAGCGCGTAGGAACTGTGGCCGGCCACAAAGGAATGACAAAGCACTTTCTGTTCGTGAATGACCCTTTGCATCGCAGCCAGCTTCCCGCTGGCATTTGCCAGGGTCGTGGTAGCCCCCGCATAGGGCGCGGCATAATCGTCGTTGGCGCGCAGCGGGAATGCGAGTTCGCCGAACTCGAGAGTACGGTCGGTCGTGTTCTCAAACTCCACGTTCCATAGGAGGGCGTCGTCATCAGCTAACCGATAGCTCATATTTAGGGCGTAGCTCTGAATGCCGTCTTCTCGTTGCGAGCGCCCTGCGTACCTGACCGTGAACACCTTCCCATCGAACTCAACCTTGCGGACATCGGGGGAAGCCAAGGTCGATTCGCGCTTCCATTTTCCCGAAATCCGGTATGGAACAGAGCTCTCCTGCTCGCGAATCCATTCTGGTGTCTTCAGTTCCCAAGTCGTGGTGACTACGTCACCGGTCCAATGCGTGTCTGCGCTCTTGACGCCGAGCGTGTTATCAGAGTTTCCGAGGAAGTTTGTCTCCAGCGCATCGTGCGCGTCAGTGATTGAATAGATCGTGCCGTTCCGCCGATCGAAGGTGACGATCATCCGGCCCGAGGACAGCCGCACCAGGTCGGACTTGTTCGTGGCGCGGGATGCTGGATTGATAGAGTGAGAACTAACCGGTGTCTCGCTGGCGGCAACGTCAGCAACCAGTGAAGCAACACCAGTTGTTCCAATTGACTTGAGTACCTGACGACGGGAAAGTTTCGTATGCACGGGATCTATGGCAGTCCTTTAAGACCTCTATCTTTGCCCTGAAATCTGCTTGGGGCGATAATAGAATCGAATACAATATACAATCTCTGCGCAGAAGCAGATGGCAAAAATCGACATTGGCAAGATCAGGAGGTAGAAATGGAGCGCCGCGATTTCCTTACGGGGCTAGCAGCCTCGGGCGTGCTCGCCGGACTGTCTGCGCACGCCAACACCTCAGCTTTCGACATCGATCCCAAGGTCATCAAGATCAGCACCTTTGACTACGACGGCGTACGTCTGCACGACAGTCGCTGGAATGATCAGTATCTGCACGCGCGCGAGTTCTACTTCAACGTCTCCAATGACGATATCCTGCACGGTTTTCGCGCCGAGGCAGGATTGACCGCGCCAGGCAAGCCGCTGGGAGGATGGTGCGACAAGGATAGTTCCACCGTCTTCGGCCAGTGGCTAAGCGGAATGTCTCGCATGTATCGCGCGACTGTCGACCAGGCAATGCGCGACAAGGCCGCGTACCTCTTGGCGGAGTTTTCAAAGACTGTCGGCGCTGACGGAAATTGCAGAATGGATGTGTATCCCTACGAGAAGCTGGTTTGCGGTCTGGTAGATATGCAGCAGTACGCAGGCGAAAGTAGCGCCATGCCTCTGCTTGAAAGAGTGACTGATTATGCCAGCAAGACGTTCGACCGCACTCGGCAACCGGCTGCACCAAAACCGTGGGAGATGCACTCGGGGAAGCCGCTCGAATGGTACACACAGCCGGAGAACCTGTTTCGCGCCTATCAACTCACCGGCAACAGGCAGTTCAAAGATTTCGCGGGGGTCTGGCTGTACCACTCTTACTGGGACAAGTTCGCGAATACGTCGTCGCCGCCGGACGCCAGCGGCGTCCATGCTTACAGCCATGTGAACTCGTTCAGCAGCGCATCCATGCGATATGCGGTCACCGGCGACCCTGCGCACTTGCGCGTCGTGGAGAACGCGTACGACTTTCTGCAGAACACGCAGTGTTATGCCACCGGAGGATACGGACCGGTGGAGAGAATCATGCCCGCGGGCAGCCTGGGAAGGGCGCTCGATTATCAGCTCAACAGCTTTGAAACTCCCTGCGGATCGTGGGCCGGATTCAAGATGTCGCGCTACCTGATGCAATTCACGGGAAAGGCGCGGTATGGCGACTGGGCGGAGCGGCTGCTCTACAACGGAATCGGATCAGCATTGCAGATCAACGGCAAGGGCCGCCATTTCTACTATGCCGACTACCGCGTTGGCGGTGACGTCAAAATCTTCAGCCGCAACGCATACACCTGCTGCTCGGGCACCTACATCCAGGATGTCGCCGACTTTCACAACCTCATCTACTACAAGGATGATTCCAGCCTCTACGTTAATCTTTATGTTCCTTCCGAGGTCACGTGGAAGCGCCGCGACGGAGCGCTGAAGCTGGTGCAGGATACACGCTATCCAGAGGCCGAAACCAGCACGATGACGTTGCAGATGGACCGCAGCATAAAGTTCCCCTTGCGGATGCGAATTCCCGAGTGGGCGCAGGGCGCATCGGTAAAAATGAATGGCGCGTCATACCAAACCTCTTGCCAGCCGGGCACCTGGGCGACGGTGGACCGCTCCTGGAACTCAGGCGATAAGGTGGAGATCACAATTCCGCTGCGCATGCGGTGGCAAGCGGTGGACGCGCAACATCCACACCGCGCCGCCGTAGTTCGTGGGCCGGTCGTACTGGTACAGGATGGCATGATCCACGAACCTATCTTTAAGTTGCCGGAGAACGACGAAGACCTGAACAAGTATCTGGTTGCCGACAACGAGGAAGGTCCGGGCGTTTTTCGCTTCGCCCCGCCGGACGACAGCAACGTCATGGCAAAGTTCCGGCCATTCTACTCTATCGGAGGCGATTACTACTACCGTATGTATTTCGATCTGGACAAACTGCCGGTTGTGCTGTGGCAGTAGGCAGATCTATGGTCACGTGTGAATTTTGTGGTTTCAGATTTGTTCGATTTCAATCTGATGTGCGTCTCGCATGGGCACGTCGATACTGAGAGTCCCATTCACCGTGGCGCGACGCCCTAACTTGCCATGCGACAGCTTATAGGTCCCGGCGGGGAATCCGTCCACCGAGACGGTGGACTTCTTTGCCAGCCCGGAGGGATCGAAAACCTCGAGTGAGAGCTTTGGCTTTCCCCGGCTCAGTCTCGCTCTCTTGATCTGTCCGGGCATGACTTCCACGTCAATTCCGGCTTCGACGAAGCGCAGGCGCTTCTGAAGTCCATCTTTTGGATAGACCGTCAGGCCGCGCTCAGTCGCCTCCACTTTGCAGCCGAAGCCAATCTCGCCGAAGGTGGGGTCTTTCACGACATACGACTTGGAACACTTCAGAAATCCCCAGAGTCCCGAGCCGCTCTCAAACGTTCTCGGTGGTTCGTGATCGTAAATGCCCGGCGTACAGATGAAAAAGTTGTAGCCCATTCCGTCGGGAAGGACATTTGCCATGACGCTCACTACGCCCGCATAGCCCTTGATCAGCGCGTCTGGATCTCCGTGGTCCTCGTAGGCTTTCAGGAGAGCAAGGCCGTTCAACGAAGCGTTGTACCAGCAGCAGACATCTCTGCGCTTGTCGTTGCCGTAGCGGAACCACACGGGCTGGTTGCCGCCGCGCAGCGCTTTCAGGACTTGAATCGTCTTCTCGTTTTTTGCCTGGTTTCCGAAAAAACGGGTAAAGAAATAAACCTGCTCATGCGCGGTCTGGTCAATCACCAGTTCTGAACTATAGGGATAGGGATCGCGCAAGAATTCGTCGTTGCATTCCGACATCTGTCGGCGCAGATTGTCGTATTCCTCCTTCCAGCCCTCTTTGTGAATGTCATTGAGAATATTGATTGCATTCGAGCCTTCCATCAGGCCAACATGCCGCCAAGGGCCAGTTGCGAACCACTTCATGCAAGTGCGGTACGACATGCGCAAATACTCTTCTGGAGTTTTGCGAGTCAGCAGTCCGTAGCTTTTGCCGATGCGGTAAAGCGCATGATAAATGTTGGCCGGGTGAACATAGTTATAGGAGCGGAACGTGGCCTCAGACCGTTCCTTCGTCCACGCGCCCCATCCGTTTGAGGGATAACGATCTTTCCAATACAGTGAAGCTCTGACCTCGTAAGTCTCGGGATTTTGGATGTACTTGAACAGACAATCAGCGACATAGGTCTCGAGCGTCTCAACTTCTTTTTTGGACGGAAGGTAAACATTCTTCTCCGCCAAAAAGAGCGCCTCGGAAAAGCCCGATTCATCGCTGCCACCCACTTCCCAGACTTCATCGGAATCCAGAAAAATGCTGCCGACTCGAGAATCGAAAGGTAGAAAACCGTGATGTCGATGATAAGGGTCTTGCGGATTTTCGTAGAATTGGCGCTCCACGACGAACCGGCCGCGCGCATTGAGCAATCCTTGAATATCTTCAATGCAATAGAAGTGAAGGTTCGTCCAACGGTTGCCGCCGTAGTTCAACTTGAGGCTCTTCTGGCCTCTGCCCTTGAATGACAGAGTAAGCAGGACTTTGTCCGCATCTCTCTTCTTCCCTTTAACGTCAATACTGTCCGACAACAGGTCGATGCGGTCGATGTCTCGCTTCGTCTTCAACTCCAGCTGAACATCAGTATCTTCCTGAACCACCATTGATGGCAGCACGCGGATTCCAAGATTTCCCGCTTCGTATAGTTCCTCTCGAATGGCTTCGTAGCTGGGTATGAGCACAAAGCGCAGCTGGAATTGTCTTTTCTCACCGGGCTGCAGGATCAGCGAAGTGTGGCCATTGACCCAGGGGTTGGATCTCCAATCGCGCAAGTTCTTTGTCGCCCAGGAGTGGATGGCAAGAATGTCCGGACCTTGCTCCCCGAGGATATGCGCCGCAAAAGGCGAATGCGGTTCTTTGTAAATGCATTCGAAGCTCGTGTCCATCGTGGGATGAACGAGAAGAAAAGGCGCATCCCCTAGTGGCCGTTGCAGCAGGACGTAGGAACTGTGGCCCGCTATGAAGTGATGTGCCAGAATCTTTTGCTCATGAATCAGCTTCTGGCGTAGGGGCGTCTTGCCAAAATCAACGTTGTTTACGGTACTGAGTTTGGTTTCCGAACCATGTTGAATGTACAACTCCTCGTAGTCGTCGTTGACCATGAGCGGCAATCCGAGTTCGCCGATTTCCAGGGTCTTCGCGGTAGTGTTTCCAATCTCGATCTCCCAGAGCAGCGAGTTACCACCGCCCGGTGTGTAATTCATGGCGAGAGAGTAGCTGCGGATTCCCTCCTCATTTGAAGAGACGCCGTCATAGCTGACGTTAACCGCGTTGTTCCCAAAGCCGACGCGACGATTGTCGCTGGATTTGCCGGTCAACTCTCTTCTCCATTTGCCCGACATGCGAAATACGTCGTTTTGGCCCAGGCGGGCACGCTTCCCCCAATCGTCGCTGGTGAGTTCCCAGACGGTTGACACGACATCGCCGGTCCACCGGGAATCCGAGGGATCCACTCCCGGAGTATTGATTTCATTTCCGATGTAGTTGGTTTGCAAGGGATCGTTCTTGCGCGTAATGCTTGAGATGGAACCGTAACGCCGGTCAAACTGGACCACCATTTCTCCTGCTTCAAGGACGGTGGCGTAGTCCTCATGCTCTTTGAGCAGTTCCACTGAAGATCGTTCGAGCTGCGGATCTGGCTGCGACTCCTGCGGTGAATTCTGCGCACGTGCCGTGAGCAGCGGCACACCGGGGCCGGATAACAAAGCCCCGGCAGCGCCCGCCACGCCGACGTTTTTTAGCATGTCCCGTCTCGATATCCTGTTACTCATTGCGTCCTCTTTTAATCCCAATCTGCGGTCCTACATCACGGCGCTGACGGGCCCTCGAAAACGACTCTCTGCCGCGCACACTTCTGCGTGCGCTATTCGGCTGAGGCTGCCTACAGCGAGCTGCCAGTTCTAAGAATCGTGCTAAAAAGTTGTGCTGAACGAATCGTGCGTCAATACTGATCGCGGCGTTCGATGAATTTCCAACTGACAATGGCGATCAAGCAGAGAATGTTACAACTTCTGCCCAACGGCATCAATATACAATATACAAACTTAAACCAGCTGCCTCTGACATTCAGTGCGTGTGGCGATTAACGCTCGAAGGCAGCCTATCTCAAGTGACTTCCTGAGGACCCAGCTCAGAGCCTTGCCTTAAAATCCCGACGGTCTTTGCTCTGTAACGCCGAAGATTCTCTCCAGCGCCAACCCCGCGCTGCCCAGGGTCCCTTCATCGAACAGCTGTCCGATTAGAGTCGCACCGTGCGGCACGCGCCGCGGCGGCGAGAACTTTGGCAGCGGATGCTGCGGGTCCGGCGCCCAGTCGCTCCGCGCCTCGGACACTTCCACAAAGCCGGCACGTAAAGTCAACGATGGATGCCCGGTGAAGTTGGTTATGACGAGCATTTCGTCGCGCAAAGACGGCACCAGCAATAGGTCGACCTTCGAAAATACGCGTGCCATTTCCTGGGCGACCTTGCGGCGAAAGCGATCCGCTTGCACAAAATCGATGGCTGATAAGAAGCGCGACTGGCGAAGGACATTCGGCCAGAAATCAGGTGTCTGCACTCTGAGTTCGCTGAGGCGGCCGCTGAGCGTCAACTCTTCGAAGGCAGCCCCCGACTCCGCGAAGAGAATAAGGTTGAGCGTATGGTAAGGCCAATCGGGTATCGAGACTTCCACAGGCTTCATCCCAGCGTCTTGCACCGCCTTGAGTGCCGCGCGATCGACTTCGGTGGCGACCTTGTCGTGCATCCATGCTGGAAAGTAACCGACGCGCAGACCCGTGACGCTGGCGTTGGCATTGAAGTCGAGATGGCACGGTACGCTGGCGAGGTCGCCCGGATCGGGACCGGAAATGGCATGCAGTACGAGCAGCGCATCTTCGACCGATCTCGTCATTGGCCCCAGCTTATCCAACGACCAGCAGAGGGTCATTGCACCCGTGCGAGGTACGCGCCCGAAGGTCGGTCGCAGCCCGGTCACCCCGCAGCGCATCGCCGGACTTACGATGCTACCTCCGGTTTCGCTGCCGATCGAAAATCCGACGAGTCCCGCCGCAGTGGCAGCGCCCGGCCCCGCACTCGATCCCGAAGAGCCTTCTTCCAGCAACCAAGGATTCATTGTCTGCCCGCCGAACCAGATGTCGTTCGACGCCAGCGCACCTAGACTCAGTTTTGCAACGAGCACAGCTCCGGCCTCGTCCAGTCGCTTGACCACCGCTGCGTCATCTTTGGGCACGCGATTGCGATACGGCTCCGCCCCGTAGGTCGTCGGAATGCCGGCAGTATCGAGCAGGTCTTTGCCTCCCCACGGAATGCCGTGCAGCGGCCCGCGATATTTGCCCGCTGCGAGCTCGGCGTCCGCCCGTTTCGCCTGAGCTATGGCATGATCAGCGGTTAACGTGATCACACATCGCAGCTTGGGATCGAACCGCTGTAAGCGTCGAAGGTAAATTTGCGTGAGCCGCGTTGAGGTGAGGCTGCGTTGCTCGATCCATCGCGAGAGTTTGGTCACCGGCGCATAAGCAATGTCGTCGTCGCTCGCGGGGAGCGGTCCCGGATTCGCCGTGCCACGGATGAAGCGATCGCGCACCGCCACCTCCTTCATGTCCGGCAGCAACGGGTTCCACTTCGTCGCCGGAGCGAGCGCAGGCTCCAATTCCACCCTTCGTGGCCCGTTCCGGCGCTCATACAGCGGGGCCATGTTCCGTCGCCAACTCGAAGCCGCGACATCGACTTCGGTATCCGCCATCTTGACTTGCACCAGCTTTTCCGCTTCCCTTACGGTTGTCGGCGAGATATCCGGGCCTACCAAAGGTCGGTCAGCCAACGTCGGAGGTGCACCAGGAGTCAGGTTCTGCTGGGGCTCGGGTGTCTGTGCGAAGTTGCTGTGCGAGGCGGCGGCGCAGATTAGGCCAGCGGATGTAACGGTCAAGAACTGTCTTCGCGATTTCCCCATGGTTCCTCCGGATGGCATTATAGCCACGTGGAATCGCAGCAATCTGGGCATTCTGAGGGGGCTGGCTTGGTTTTCTTGGGGGCGAACAGCTGCAGCGGCCCTGGATTATCACAAGACTCATAATGTTGTTTCCATCTCGTAGAATTCCTCAATGGTTTGAAGAGAATGAACTGCACAGACCAATCCGAAGTACGGCCTCCCCCGTATCCGTGCGGTTCGTACAACCACGGCCACGATGTAGGAGGAGAGAAATGCACGATGCGAACGACAAGTGTTCAGAATCCTCGCGACGGGACTTTCTCAAGGGCATGCGTGCGCTGCCAGTGATGGCTTTCGCCGGTGGCCGGAGTTTCGGAACTCGAACTCCAATTTTGCCCCTGAACGCGAGTGTGCCTGAGGCCACAAAGACAGCGTCGAAGCCAAATCAAAGATTTGTCGCTCTGCAGATCGGCGCGCGATCGTTTGTGGATGAAGGCGTCGAAAAATGTCTGGACACGATTCAGGAGAAAGCCGGCGTAAACGTTCTCATGGCAACGGTGTTTACCTATGGTCGCGGGCTGGCAGGCCGCCAGGTTCCAGGACAACCTTTGCCCGATCATGGAGTTCAGGAGTACGACGAAGTTCACGGCGGCAGCTACACCAAAATCCATCCGGAGTTTTACGCCAACTCGGTGATTAGGGATTTCCGCGCCCCCGAACTGGGAGACTTCGACATTCTTGCGGACGTGATTCCGAAGGCGAAGGCCAGGGGCATGCAGGTGTATTGCCTTTTCGAGGAGGTTTACAACCCGCGCTTAATTCCGAATTTCGAGAAGATCGCAGAGGTTGACGTTTACGGACGGATTGGCGCGAGCACCTGCCTCAATAATCCCGAGGCGCGAACTTTTCTGACCTCCATGGTTCGCGACTGGCTCACCACCAATGAACTTGACGGCATGATGTGGGAGTCGGAGCGCCAGGGCCCGCTGAACAACACACTGGAAGCTCATTTCGGAAAAATTGGGCGCAGGTCGATCAATTGTTTCTGCGTCCACTGCTTGCAGAAGGGAAAGGACCTTGGGATCAATGTTGAGCGCGCCCGCGACGGATACATGGCGCTCGACCGGTGCGTGCAGCAAAGCTTGGACAGCCCTCGCCAGAATGACGGCGCTTTTGTGACCCTGTGGCGGCTGTTGCTCGAGTATCCCGAAATTCTCGCGTGGGAAAAGTTCTGGTTTCGCAGCCAGGAAGAAGTGTATGGGCTTTTATATGAGACCACGAAGGAGGCAAATCCCAAGGCGCAGGCTGGTTGGCACATTATGCATCTGGTCACCTTCAGTCCGTTCTTTCGTGCCGAGCAGGACTATGCGCGGCTGTCTCACTACGCCGACTTCATCAAGCCGTGTCCCTACAACAATTGCGCTGGTCCGCGTTTCGCTCAATACATCAGGAATGTGCAGTCCACTATTTTCCACGACTGCACGCCGGAGGAGGTTCTCGAACTCCACTACAGGGTCTTGGGCAACGACGGAGAACCCAGCCTCGACAAGCTGCCCACCGCCGGCCTGTCTGCTGACTACGTTGCGCGGGAGACGCGGCGTGCGATTGCCGATGTGCAGGGTGCGATCCCAATTTATCCGGGCATCGATATTGATATTCCCACTGGGCTAAACGAGAAGCGGACTCAGCCGTCGGATGTAAAAGCCACCGTACTTGCGGCTTTCAAGGCGGGAGCGCCGGGAGTCGTGCTATCGCGCAAGTACGCGGAGATGAAGCTTTCGAACCTGGCTGGAGCTGGAGAGGCTTTGCGGGAATTGGACAGCGCCAAAGGTGATGTCCTTCATGAATCTGCTCTCGGCCAATAGAGGGGGATGTTCGTGTGCTACATTCCTTGCCCGGAGACCTCCATGTCACGCGGCACTCTTCTGCTTTGCGGGTGGCTGATGTCGGCCCTTGCCCTTTACGCGCAGCAAACATCCATCCCGACGCCCAACGAAGCCGACTTCGTTTTGCGTAACTTTCGCTTCAACTCCGGCGAAAAGCTCCCCGAAGTTCGCGTGCACTACTACACTTTCGGCAAGCCTGAGAAGGATGCCTCCGGGAAGACCACCAATGCGGTCCTGATTCTCCATGGGACCGCCGGCTCCGGGCGGCAGTTTCTCCGCCCCATTTTCGCGGGAGTTCTGTTCGGTCCCGGCCAATTGCTCGATGCTTCGCGCTACTTCATCATCCTTCTCGACAATATCGGCCACGGGAAATCGAGCAAGCCCAGCGATGGCCTGCACGCCCACTTTCCACAATACGACTACGACGACATGGTCCGCGCGCAGCACGATCTTGTAGAGCAGGGCTTGGGCGTAAATCATCTGCGCCTCATCCTCGGCACGTCCATGGGCTGCATGCATAGCTGGCTCTGGGGAGAAGCCTTTCCCAACTTCATGGACGGGCTGATGCCGCTCGCCTGCAATCCTGTGCAGATTGCCGGGCGCAATCGCATCTGGCGCAAGATGATCATTGACGGCATTCGCAACGATCCTGACTGGAAACACGGTGAGTACAAGACCGAACCACGCGTGGCCCTGCGCATTGCCAGTAATGCATTGCTCATCGCGGGCAGTGCGCCTTTAGTGATGCAAGAGGATTTCCCCACACGCGATGCCGCTGACAAATATCTCGAAGACTATACGAAGCGGGAGATCGCCGACCTTGATGCCAACGACCTGCTGTACGCCGTGAGCGCATCGCGTAATTACAACCCCTCGCCCAACCTGGACAAGACTGTCGCGCACGTTATGTTCATCAACTCCGCCGATGACTTCATAAATCCGCCTGAACTCGGCATTGCCGAACGGGAAGTCAGGAAGGTCAAGCATGGACGCTTCATTCTGCTGCCCATCTCCGACAAAACTCACGGCCACGGCACCCACACTGATGCGGCCATTTGGCAGCAGTACTTGAAGGAACTCCTGGACGAAACCGCGCGTTGACGCGATTGTGGGGACCCGCTCAAGAATGGCCCGACCGGCGGCCCTGCCAAGGCAAGCAATTGCTCGAATTGTATACAATATTCGCGCCAAGCCCGAAAAAAAGAGGACCCATTGATTGCTCCACGCTGCTGTTCGCTTGTTTTTCTGATCGCCGCGACCGTTGCCGTCTGGGGAGAAGCTGTTCCCTATCACCAGACAGACTTTCCGCCTGAAGAATTCAAGGCTCGCTGGGAAGTGGTCTTCAACAAGATTGGCAACCAGGCCGTGGCGGTTGTGCAAGGCGCTCCACGAACCAATGGTTTTATCTTTCCGCGGCAAAGCAACGAATTTTATTACTTGGGCGGAATTGAAACGCCGGGATCGTATCTGCTGCTCGACGGTCGCACTCGCAAAGCCACGTTGTATCTCCCTGCCCGCGATGCACGTTTGGAAGCGGCCGAAGGCAAAGTGTTGTCGGCCGATGATGGCGACTTGGTGAAGAGCCTGACTGGCGCCGATGTAGTATTGAGCACCGAAGCAATGCGCGACGGCTGGCTGTCGGACCCGAAAGGTAAAGCTCCGCAGGAAATTTATGCACTGTTTTCTCCCGCCGAGGGCGCGGAGCAGAGCCGTTACGAATTGATGGATTCGAACGCTTCGATCGCCGCCGATTTCTGGGACGGACGCATCCCCAGAGAGTCCCGACTCGTGGAGCTGTTGCGTACGCGCTTTTCACGCAGCCAAATCAGAGACCTTACGCCAATCCTCGATGAAATGCGTAGCGTGAAGAGTCCGCGCGAGATTGCTTTGCTTCGCCGCGCTGCGCAGATTGCCGGCCGCGGACTGTTGGACGCAATACGCAGCACGCGTCCAGGAATTTATGAGTATCAGTTGGAGGCGGCGGCGCGGTATGTGTATCTGATGAATGGGGCGAGGCTGGAGGGCTACCGCTCGATCATTGCCGCTGGGGTCGAAAACATCTGGAACATGCACTACTACCGCAACAGCAAGCAGATCACAGCGGATGACTTGATCCTGATGGATTACGCTCCTGATTATCACAATTACGTGAGCGACATCACCCGCATGTGGCCGGCGAATGGAAAGTTTTCGGACAGCGACCGGGAACTGTTGGGTTTTGTGCTGGCTTACCGCAACGCGGTGATGCAACGCATCCACCCGGGAGTTACGCCCGCCCAAATTCAAGAGGAGGCCAAAGTTGCCATGCAGCCGGTGTTTGCGCACACGAAATTTTCCAAGCCGATCTATGAGCAAGCGGCCCATCGTTTGGTGGATGCCGGTGGCGGCATTTTCTCGCATCCGGTAGGCATGGCAGTTCATGATGACGGAAATTATGTAAACGGGCCGCTCTCGCCCGGGCAGGTCTTCTCCATCGATCCACAGCTGCGCGTCCCGGAGGAGAACCGCTATCTTCGTTACGAAGATGTCATCGTGATCACGTCGAACGGATACGAAAACTTTACGGATTTCCTGCCGACGGAACTCAGTGACCTTGAAAACCTGGTCGGACAAGGCGGTATGCTGCAAAGAGTTCCTGCAGTCCTAGATAAGTAGAACTTGACGCAAACTTCAACATTGTGACGAATGATATCGCCTGCTCGTGATCATCAACGTCCCACGTGCCCGAAGTTCCATCGAGCAACTGCTGTGCGAAATAGGCAACCGCACGGGTAAACGGCGCTTTCCTGAAGAGTACGTTGAGGATCACCGCGCAACGCCTACCAAGAAGAACTCGAAGAACTGCCGCGAGTGGCCCCTCAACCGCGAGAAGACAGCCTAACTTAGACGTCATCTTGACTCCGGTGTTCATTGCAATCTCAAGTGTGCAAGGAGGGTGAATTGCGGTGATCCGCGACGATCTCGCAGCTACGCGGCGGAGGATCAGCCAACGAACGTCATTCTGCATCCTTAGTCATTTCAGGATGCATTAAGACGTCTATATCTTAGGGAAGAATCCGCGAGCTACCCCAAAGTTTCGCTCAGAATTGATTCCGATGATTGAAACGGATTTGCGCATCGCGCCAAATGCTTTAGATTCTGGGGTGGGAGACGGGAATCGAATCTTCCACCAAGCGTAAAACAAAGGACTTAGCGGCGCACGGAGAGCAACCTTGGTCCTTGTAAGTACATGAAAAAGCGCGAAACGGATTTGTACGGATTTGCCGTGCGGTACGGGATGGAGTCCGCGAACGAGAAACCCGAGTTTGTGGAATACAAACGCCGCGAATTGTGACAAAATGTGCGCGCCATGGCATCGCGCCCGCAACCCAGTTCTTCGGAAGACGGCTGGACTGAATATGAGTCGCGCATTCGCATCATGGTTAGGGAGCGGCTCTCGAAAATGATGGGGCAGAGTGCCCAGACTAGCGATTACGAAGACAATGTCATTCGAGCAATTCAGAAAAGATTCGTTCCGACTGATCGTTCAGATCGGTTGTGGAGGATCCCGCAGTCAGATCCGTTGTGGATACCCAGCGTCGTCACAGAGGAGGTGAACAGATTTGTCGTTGGAAAGCAACTAGATCTATGGAGCGTGCATGAGGCATTTGTAGCTGCGGCGTTCAAGGCAGCGTTCCCGGCTGCTACGCGAGGACTCGACAAGGACTACGTCGATTTTCTGTTCTCGTGCCTCTTCAAACATTTCTGCGATAGATTCTCGGAATACATATCAGCGGGCAACGTCGAAGAGTGGCTGAGAGAGTTTACGAAACAAGTCGTCGACGCTGAGATCATGAATACGGTTTCGGACAGACGTTTAGCAGACGAGACCAAACAGTTTCTCGAAGAGAGACGCCGGGAATTACGGAACCTTCAGATCGAGACTGTTCTTCCGTTAGTAAGAGGACTTTTGCCTTCCGCTGCCCAGGAATTTCAGGCTCATTATGTCCCCATTCTCTTGGAGCAGGTCTTGACGCGAATTGGCAATCGCCGTGACACTCGATCGAGCTCTCCGGAATGGCTGAAAGCCACTACAGAGTGGCTCATTGAACCGTCCATTCGCAAACTGACAAATGATGACGGAGAGTTGCGGGACGAGGAACTGGTTACGCTATTTCGTGCTGGGAACGAGAAGTGCAGGACGATGCTGCTGGAGCGATACGCGACAAAATTACATCGGTTAGTCCCGCGGATTGTTTACGCCAAGAACATCTGCCCAGAGTCAGAAGACCCGACCGAATTTGCGAAGGATATCGCACAACAGGTGTCGGTAAAGCTCCTGCAACAATTGGACAGCTATCGTTTTGAGAGCTCTTTTGAGACTTGGGTGGGAACGATTTGTGAGAACGAGGCCAACACCAAGCAGCGAGCAATCCTCGGACGCTCCAAGCAGGGCGCACGAAAATATCTGTCATTCGACGAGCTTAAGGAAAAATCGGCAACGCCGCCCGTGCTCGAGGATCTCGCCCGTCGCGAGATCCTACACAAAGTTCTTGGGAAACATCGGCTTCAAGGCCCGCGCGCTTTGAAGAGCACAAAAGCTATCGAACTACGGCACTTCGATGGCATGGAGACCACGGCCATTGCAGAAGCCTTGCGTACGTCACGGGCATACGTGGATCAGCTATTCAGCCATGATTATCCCCAGTTGCGTAAAATCTTAGTGGAGGACTTTGGCCTTTCTGGTACGGATTTGTGAAACCTGGCGTTGAACATCCCGATGTCGTCCCATACGCTCAAAACGACCCGCTCACGAAAGAGCAGCGAGCCACGGTAGAACAGCATCTCGCAGACTGCGGGGAATGCCGGGACCTCGTCGTCTTTGTCCGCAAAACGAACGCAACATTACAATTCGAAGGCAAAATTTCGCGGGTCGCCAAAGCATTGGGGATTAGCGTCGCGCAACTTGAGCGGGAAGTGCGTCTGGGAACCAGTATCGCCGCACTGATCAACCCACCTCCCGGAACGTCGTTGAATACGCTCCTTCGCCCGACTCAGCCATTGTCCCCTGCTAAGAAATAGACATGAAGAAGATTCGTGTTCCGAAAAACGGTGACCACGTAGAAGTTCTCGGGCACAAAGGCACATTTCAAATACTCAGCGTTGATTCACAAAACCGAGCTGTTGACCTTCGTTCGTTCGAAACGCGACATGTGCCTGCAGAAGTGTTGGAAGGAGTTCCTTGGACATCGCTCTTGTACCTGCCAGAGCCGAAAAAAACTGTAAACAGAACGCCATGATCCGTGGACGGGTGTTTTTTGTGCCGGATCAGCAGCGGCGAGGCACTTGGCTCGGACCAGATCGATGATTTTAATCATCGCTACCGCGAGCAACACCCAGATTTACTTCCGTATAGCTCGTCACCCGGGCACAGTGTACGGGCCAACTCGAGAGTTCGTAAATCCTGTGCGACAGGGCGGAGG
>WNGF01001896.1_pt1 | contig 30940 bp, 33 predicted proteins | sample 5400641 | NCBI WGS metagenome assembly WNGF01 (sample SAMN13153371, study PRJNA577476) | soil metagenome | isolation source: 80 cm soil or saprolite under grassland replicate 2 | place: USA:California | collected 2016-06-15 | reverse complement strand
CAGCAATGCGGTGATCGGCGGCGTGGCAGTGGCCAGGCTCGGCGAGCACTGGCCGCTGTTCATGGGTTTGGTGTTCTTTCTCATTATCCTATTCGAGCCGGACGGCATCGCCGGAATTCTCGCCCGGCTCCGACGCGTAAGCAGTTTCGCTCTGGGTCGATCCGCCCCGATTCAGCGACCCTGAAATGCCGACTCGAGAAGAGGAGAGCCAATGACCCGCGTTCCCGTTTCCAACAAATGGACCCGCCGCCGCGCGCTCTCGGCGCTGGGCGCGTTCGGCGTGGCGTTGCTCGAGCGCGACCTCGGCCTGCCGTTCGGCCTCGATCTGGCCGGCGGCATGCTGGCCGGCTGCCTGTTCGCGGCGCTGGTGAGCTTCGTCATCCGCCGTACGCGCGGCGTCTATTATGCGGTACTGACCTTTGCGCTGTCCGAAGTCGTCTACGTGATCGCCATCAAATGGACGAGCTTCACCGGGGGCGACAACGGATTGCCGGTGGCGCGTCCCGCGATGCTCAATTCTCCGGTGCGCTACGCGTTGTTCGCGCTGATCGTGGTGACGATCGCGATCGCCGCGCTCCACCGCATCGTCAATTCTCCCGCGGGCCGGGTGGTGCAGGCCATTCGCCAGAACGAACGGCGCGCGCGTCAGATCGGATACAACACCACGGCGTATCGCGCGCTCACCTTCATGCTCTCGGGGACCTTCAGCGGACTCGCCGGCGCGCTGTACTCGCCGTTCATCCACTTTGTTTCGCCCGATGTGCTGTTCTGGACTTTCTCCGGGCAGGTCATCATAATGACGATCATTGGCGGAGCGGGCGCGTTTTACGGTCCCATATCCGGTGCAATTCTGTTCGTGGTTTTACGCGATTCCATTTCCAGCTGGTCGGCCAGCAATGCGGTGATCGGCGGCGTGGCAGTGGCCAGGCTCGGCGAGCACTGGCCGCTGTTCATGGGTTTGGGCAGTTTCGCTCTGGGTCGATCCGCCCCGATTCAGCGACCCTGAAATGCCGACTCGAGAAGAGGAGAGCCAATGACCCGCGTTCCCGTTTCCAACAAATGGACCCGCCGCCGCGCGCTCTCGGCGCTGGGCGCGGCCGGTGCGACCTCGCTCGCCGCCGCGGCCGGAATCCCGCGGGTGTTCGCGCAGGAAAAGGCGCCGATCAAGATCGGCGTGGTGCTGCCGCTGTCCGGCGCCTACGCGGCGCAGGGCACCGGTGCCGCGCAGGGCATTCAGCTGCTCGCCGAGCAGACCAACGCCAAAGGCGGATTGCTCGGCCGCCAGGTCCAGGTGCTCGTCGAGGACTCGCAGCTCAAGCCGCAGACGGCGGTCGTCAAGGCGACCAAGCTGATCCAGCAGGACGGCTGCAATTTCTTGATGGGCGAGATCAGCGGGGCTTCGACCCTGGCGCTGCTCGAGGTCGCCGAGCGGGAAAAGATCGTGATGGTGACGCCCTATAGCTCACCGGAGGCGGTCACCGGGAGTAGAGGCACGCGCTACCAGTTTCGCACCTACAGCAACGCCTACATTCAGGCGGCGATCGCCGTCGACACCATGATCAAGGTAGGCGGCAAGAAATGGGGCGTGCTGGCGGCCGACTATGCCTACGGTCAGGACTACGCCAGTCACCTGCGCCGGCTCATAGCGCAGAACGGCGGCCAGATCGTCGCCGAAGCTTTTCCGGCGCTCGGCACCACGGATTTCGTGTCGCATCTGCAGCAGGCTTCGAGCGGCGATCCGGACGTGCTGTGGATGGTCGAATACGGACGCGACGCGACCGTCGCGCTCAATCAGGCGGTCAGCCTGGGCCTGAAGAAGCGCATGGCGCTCGGCCTCGCGGTGGCCAACACCGAGCAGGTCAGCGGAATGCAGCCCGGCGTCTTCGAAGGCACGTTCTCGTTCGTGACCTGGTATCCGAACTGGTCCTCCCCGGAGAGCAAGGCCTTCGTGAAAGCCTATCTCGACAAGCACGGCGGCTATTCGGAAGCCGCGGGCGTGCACTATATCGGCGCGCAGGTGCTGTTCGCGGCCATCGGCAATGCGAAGGGCATCGAATCCGATCCGGTCATCCAGGCGCTGGAGGGCAAGGAATTCGACACCATCAAGGGCAAGATCAAGCTGCGCGCTTACGATCACCAGGCGGTGCAGACCTATTTCGTCGGCAGGGGTGCGGTCACCAGCGAGTTTCCGGTGCCGATCTACGAGCCGGTGAAGACCTATGCGCCCGACGTCGTCGAAAAGGACTTCATGCCTCCGCCAGATCCCAAGGTGCATCCCGTGCGTTGGCGGCAGGGAGGATGAGGCTGAGGCCGAGGTCGCTTCTCGTGCGTGCACCGGATGATCCCGATGGCCGCTGACGCCGCGTTGGCAATCGTGGGCGGACGCCTGATCGACGGTCTCGGCGGCGATCCGATCGAGAACGCCACCCTCGTGATCGAAGGCGGGCGGGTCAGTGCGGTCGGCAAGGCGGCGCAAGTCCCCCGCGGCGCCGAAGTGATCGATGCCGCCGGCCGCACCGTGATGCCCGGCATCATCGATTGCCACGTCCACAGCACCTATCGGGCCCGCGACATTCGCAAGCACCTCACCAACACCCCGACCTACAACGTGCTGCGCTCGAGCTACATCTTGGAGGAGACGCTCGCCTGCGGCGTGACCACGGCCCGCGACATGGGCGGGGCCGATGCCGGCTTTCGCGAGGCGATCGCGGAGGGCTTCGTCAAGGGCCCGCGGCTCTTGATCTCGATCGTGATGATCTCGCAGACGGGCGGCCATGGAGATTCCTGGGTGCCGGCCGGAATTCGCCTGCAGAAGCGCGCCTGGCTCCCGAGCGGGGTGGTCGATGGACCGCACGAGATGCGCAAGCTGGTGCGCTCGTTGCTGATGGCGGGCGCGGATTTCATCAAGATCTGCACCACCGGCGGCATCACGTCGCTGACCGATAGCTGGGACGAGCCGCAGCTCGCCGCCGACGAGATTCGCACCGCGGTCGCGGAAGCCGCCGCCAAGCGCAAGCGGGTCGCCGTGCATGCCGAAGGGCTCGACGGCATCCGCAACGCGCTCTGCGCCGACATCCATTCGCTCGAGCACGGCTGGTTCATGGACGAGCGCTGCATCGAGCAGGTGATCGAGCGCGGCATCTGGTGGGTGCCCACCATCGCGCTGGTGCCGCTCTCGGTCGAGCGCCGCAAGAACGACCCGGCCTGGAGCAACCAGCAGCTGGCCAAGGAGGACGACAAGGACGCCGCCATCTATCAGGCGATGCAGCAGCAGATCCCGCTGTGGAAGCACGCGGTCAGGCGCGGTATCAAGGTCGCGATGGGCACCGACCAGTCGCATCGGCTCTTGGTAGGCGAGAACCTCGTCGAACTGGAATTCATGGTGAACTGGCTCGGCATGTCGGAGATGGAGGCGATCGTCGCGGCCACCAGCCGGGCCGCCGAATGCATCGAACGTCCGGAGCTCGGCGCGCTCGTCCCCGGCCGGATCGCGGATGTGCTCGTGGTCGACGGCGATCCGCTGGAGGACATCCGGGTCCTGCAGCAGCGCCATCGCCTGCATCTCGTCTTGAAGGAAGGCAAGCCGTATCGCAATCTTCTGCATTGATGGCGCATGCATTCAGGCTGCGCGCCCGGCAAGGATCAAACAAGGGAAGAGACGCCATGCAACTCAATCGATTCATGATTCGGCCGTATGTCGAGCAGGCGCTGCGCGACGAGATCGGCCCCGGCGATACGACCGGCGGATTTCTCGTCGGCGACGATCCGGCGCAGACCGGGCAGATCTACGCCAAGGGCAGCGGCATCGTCTGCGGCCTGTTGCTCGCGGACGAGACCATCAAGACCGTCGACCCGGAGGCGAGCGTCGAGCACATGGCGAACGACGGCGACGGCATGGGGCCGGGCACGGTCCTGCTGAAGATCCGGGCCAAGGCGTCGACCTTCTTCATGATCGAGCGTTGCGCGCTCGACTGGATCCAGCAGATGTCCGGGATCGCCACCAAGACCCGCCGCTACGTCGATCTGGTCAAGCACACCAATGTGCGCGTCACCGACACTCGCAAGGGCTGGCCGGGTTTGCGCATGCTGCAGAAATATGCGGTGCGGGCCGGCGGCGCTCACAACCACATCTTCAGCCTGCACAATTGCGTGCTGGTCAAGGACAATCACATCAAGATCGCGGGCAGCATCCGCAACGCGGTCGAGATCCTGCGCTCGCGCGCGCAGCACACCTTCAAGTTCGAGGTCGAGTGCGAGACGCTCGACATGGTCAGGGAGGCGCTCGACTGCGGCGTCGAAGTCATCATGTTCGACAACATGGATCTCGACGAGATCAAGGCCGGGCTCAAGCTGGTGGGAAAGCGCGCCGTCACCGAAGCCTCCGGCGGCATCAACGAGAAGACGATCGTGCCGATCGCCGAGACCGGCGTCGACGTGATCTCGGTCGGCGATCTCACCCACAGCGTCACCGCGGTCGACATCAGCCTCGACGTCCAGGACATCAAGCCGAGCGCGATCCGCACCATCGAGCGGCTCAAGGCGGCGGCGACGCGATAGGGCCGCGCGATGTTCGCTCCGGAACTGCTCGAACGCGCCGCCAAGGCCCTCGATCTCGCCAAGGCCAAGGACATCCGCATCGCCACGGCGGAAACCTGCACGGCCGGTCTGGTCTCGAGCTGTCTTACCTCGGTGCCGGGCGCATCGAAGATCTTCGAGCGCGGCTTCGTGCTCTATCACGATTCCGCGAAAGCTACCGGACTGGGCGTGCCCGAGGCGGTGTCGAAGCGGCACGGCGCGGTAAGCGCGGAAGTGACCCAAGGCCTCGCCGAGGGTGCGCTTTCGCATTCGACCGCGGGCGCCGCGGTCGCGGTGACCGGCTATGCCGGCCCCGGCGGCGGCAACGACAAGAATCCCGTGGGCACCATCTATGTGGCGGCCGCCCGCAAGGGCGCGCAAACGTTGGTCGAGCGGCACGTGTTCTCGGGCGACCGCGACGCGGTCCGCATACAGGCGGTCGGCGCGGCGCTCGGCGTGCTGCTGCGCAGCCTGGCTTGAGCTTCGTGAATTCCCCGACGGGCATCCGGCCAGCAACCTTAAGCTGCCGCGGAACCTCGATCGCTTGTTAGAATGCAGCCCAGGCAGTTCGCGATCATCGTCCTGTTGCTTTGCCTGCTGGGCGCCGCCTTGCGCATCACCCTCTTGGCGGTGCCGCCGGTCATTCCCGTCATCCAGGCCGACCTGCATCTTTCGGGGACCGAAATCGGGCTGCTGACCGGCCTGCCGGTGATCCTGTTCGCGCTCGCGGCGTTGCCCGGATCGATTCTCATCGTCCGGTTCGGCGCGTTGCGTACGCTGCTGTTCGGACTGTTGCTCACCGCGGCGGGCGGCAGCCTGCGCGGCGTGGCCGGAACGGCCGGGGCGCTTTACGCCGCTACGATCGCCATGGCGGGCGGCGTCGCGGTCATGCAGCCGGCCATGCCGGCGATCGTGCGGCAATGGCTGCCGCATCGCATCGGATTCGGCACGGCCCTGTACACGTTCGGTTTGATCGTGGGCGAGATCGTGCCGGTCGCGCTGATGATCCCGTTGGTGCTTCCACCGGTGCAGAACAGCTGGCGGCTGGGTCTCGCCGCCTGGTCGCTGCCTGTCCTGGCCATCGCGGTGTTGACCGCGATGCTGGCGCCGCGGCCGCGACAGGGCGGCAACGATTCGCTCGCTGGCGTCACCCAATGGTGGCCGGACTGGAAAAATCCGTTGGTTTGGCGCGTGGGATTCGTCTTTGCCAGCGTGAACAGCGTTTATTTCGGCGCCAACGCGTTTCTGCCCGGCCTGCTGGGCGGTGCCGGCCGCTCCGATTTGATCAGCGGCGCATTGACGGCTCTCAATTTCAGCCAGCTCCCCGCCTCGGTTCTCATGGTCGTGGCCGTGCACCGTATCGAGCGCCGGGTGTGGCCCTATGTCGCCACCGGCTGTTTGATCTTGCTGAGTTTGCTCGGCGTGGTCTCGACCGCCGGCGCATGGACGTTGTTCTGGGCGGGGGCGGTAGGCTTCTGCTGCGGCCTGTTGCTTCCGCTCGGCCTGGCGCTGCCGCCGCTGCTGATGGCGCCGCCGGACGTGGCGCGCACGTCGGCCGCCATGTTCACCATCAGCTATACGCTCGCGATGGGGATTTCGGTCGCCGCCGGCGCGGCGTGGGATCTCACCGGGCGTCCGGTATTCGCGTTTGTGCCGATCGGACTGGCCGTTCTGCCGCTCGTTCTGCTCACCCCGGCGATTCGGTTTCACCGCAGCTAGTGCGGCGCGACATTCTCGCCGGCTCACCGGCGCAGGAATTCCATCGGGTGCGCACGATCCGCAACAGACCCGCGGCGCTCGAGAGATTCTGGACCGACCGGCACACGGTGTCTTGCTGCGGATCAAAACCCGAGGATGCGCGCCGGGGTTCCGCATCCCGGGCGCCCCGCCACGGGCGAAACGAGCGCTCACGGCTTCGAGCCGGCTTTGGTTGGGCGAACGAAGCAGGCGTCCGCGCGTTACCCGCCTGCGCGAACATCGATGCGAGCGGGTTGCATGTCGTTGCTGTGCGCTGCCGGTCGAGCAAACCGCGCAGGGAGGCGCCGTCAATGAGCACCGAAAAGCTGGAAAGCAGCACCCGAAAGCTCGAGCGCAGCACGAGAAAAATGCAGCGCAGCACCGAGGGCATGGAAGACAGCGCCGACCGGCGCACCCAGCTCGCGGCCGATCGCACCGTATTTGCCGCCGAGCGGACCTATGCGGCCTGGGTGCGCACCGGACTGGTATCGCTTGCGAGCGGCATCGGGGCCAAAAAGCTGCTCGCCGGAATCATTCCCGAATGGATGATCGTCGCCACCGGAAGCCTGCTGGTGTTGTTCAGTGCGTTTTGTTTCGTCGCCGCGGTTTGGCGTCAGTTCCATCCCGGAGTTCCCCCTCCTGATCCCGACACCCCGCACATCGAGCCGTGGCTATTGCTGCTCGTCAACGGCTTCCTGGCTCTGGTCGCGATCGCGGCCTTGATCGGCATTTGGTTCGGACGCACCGGCGGCGAATAAATAACCATGCCGTCGCGGCACCGACGACCTTGAGCTTCTCGGAGCGGCTCGAATCAAAAAAAGAACGGGCGGCTCCTTGGCCGCCCGCCTGTCTTGGCCGAGCTTCAGGTACCCGGCTCAGTACCTGTCATCCCAGCGATTCGAGCGATGCCAGCGATGCGAACGCCAGCCGCCGCCCCACCCATCGCGGTCCCATCCGTAGCCGCCGCCATAATGACGTCCGCAGAAGGGGTACCATCCCCATCCGTGCCATCCGTGCCGATAGCAACCGGCTTGCTCGACCGGGTTGACGGTATCGACCGCGCCGCGGATGCCGTCGGTGCCGCCGATGGTCACGGCGCCGGCGCGATCGGAGATCATCACTCCGCCGGCGAGCATTGCGGCGGCGGCAGTCATGGTGAGAACACCCTTGCGCATCCTCCAATGGTTTACCTGTTCTTGCAACTCGATTCCGGACAGCTTGGTTCCGAGCAAAAAGCCGGAGATCCTGAGACAAACTGCGCGGTTCCGCCGCATCTGAACGGGCGTTCAGAGTGCTGCACTTGGCAATCTCCGGTTCGCTCCGTCCGTCCGTCGCCGATCTTTACTAGCCACCCGCGTTTGCAAGTGCGTTGCCGAATTGGCCTGCGGGTTTATGGTGGAGGCGGATGGAGGAGCCGATGTCGCATTCGAGCTATCGCACGGCATTGATCGTGGGCGCGGGTTCGGGGCTGAGTGCCTCGATCGCGCGCGTGTTCGCGAATGCGAATATGACGGTGGCGCTTGCGGCGCGCGGCATCGAGGATCTTGCGCCGCTGGCGGCGGAAACCGGCGCCAAGCTGTTTGCGTGCGATGCAACCGACCGCGATCAAGTAATGAAGCTGTTCGCCGACGTGAGCGCAGCGATCGGTGCGCCCGAGGCCGTGGTCTACAACGCGAGCCATCGCGTCCGCGCCCCGATCATCGATCTCGATCCCGCGGAGGTGGAAAAGTCGATGGCCGTTTCCGCGTTCGGCGGCTTCCTGGTCGCCCAGGAGGCGGTGCGGCGCATGCTGCCGCGCGCGCACGGCGCGATCCTGCTCACCGGCGCCTCGGCGAGCGTGAAGGGCTATGCGCAATCGGCTGCGTTCGCCATGGGCAAGTTCGCGCTGCGCGGGTTGGCGCAGAGCATGGCCCGCGAGCTCGCGCCTAAAGGTATCCACGTCGCGCATTTCGTCATCGACGGCGGCATCCGCAGCGCGCGGCGGGCGCAGCCGGGGGATGCGCCGGATTCCCTGCTCGACCCCGATGCGATCGCGGCGAGCTATCTTCATATCCTGCAACAGCCGAGGAGCGCCTGGACCTGGGAGATGGAGCTGCGGCCCTGGGTGGAGAAATTCTAGCAGCGGGCCGTCGCGCGAGCCGCCGGTTTTGCATTTGCAAGGCGATTCACCCCAGCCGATCTCGCCTCGCCAGATCGAGCAGCAGCCCGCGGCCGATTTCGCCGGGAAACTGATTGCCGCGGTTGCTGAGAATCACGACGCCGATTTTCGCGCTCGGGATCATTCCGATGTACGTCGAACTGTTGTTGAGCCCGCCGTGTTTTTCCACGATCCTCGTGCCGGCCTCGTAGGCGATCTCCCACGCCAGCGCCTGCGCGTTGCGAGGATCGATCGGGAACCGGTCGCGATGCGCGAATTCCATCGCGCCGAGCAGCGGGCGATGCTGCGGCGCCTCGCCGAGATTGGCGGACAGAAAGGCCGCCATGTCGCGGGGCGTCGAGAACATCTGGGCCGTGCCGGGCCACAAATAGTAGCCTTGCACGTCGCCGGGGTCGCCGACGGGCGCGCCGTCCTCGCCATAACCCTGGACAGCGCGGCTCTTGAGTGCGGGATCGAGACCGCCACGCGGATTGCCGCGATCCGCCGGCACGATGGTTGACGCGAGGCCGAGCGGGCGGAGCACGCGCGCCTCGATCAATTCCCGCAGGCTCGTGCCGAACCTGCGCTCCAAGGCAAGCTGCAGCAGGATGAAGCCGGCGTGGGTGTAAATGCGCTGCCGGCCCGGCTCGTGTTCCGCGTCGGCTTTCCATTGATTCAGGACCCGGAGAAATTCCGGCAAGGTGTAATGTTCCTCCGGCCATGGTGGATGGTCCTGGGGCAGCAGCAGTCCCGAGGTGTGGGTCGCGAGCTGACCGATCGTGACGCGGCGGATGTCGCCGCCTTGCTCGAGCTCGGTGACGTAGCCTGCAACCCGGTCTTCGAGCCTGAGCTCGCCCCGCTCGATTGCGTGCGCCAGCATCGTCGCGACAAAGAGCTTGCTCAGCGAAGCAAGATTGAACAGCGTGTCGGACGTGATCGGCCGCTGGCTCGCAACCTCGGCATGGCCGTAGTTGAAAAAGAAGGTCCGGCCGTCGATCCGGACCGCGACGGCGGTCCCGCCGGCGCCATCGCCGGGCAGCATCGGCTCGATGCCCCGGGCAACGAGGTCGCGCACCCGTTGCTCCGGCTGCGCCCGCGAACCGGCGCCCGTAGAGGCAATCAGCATCAGGACCAGGATCCCCGCCAGCAGCCGCATGACATTTACCCATCGACAGACCGAGAAATTCCTTGCCGATGGGAGTGTTCCCGCCGATCGCGGTCTATTGCGTGCGGCAATCGCATGCTATTGACATGCCGGCGTGCCGGAGCTGGAAAGCGCGGCTGGACATATGCGGCTGGACATATAAGGACGAGCGTGCATGTCGCCAAATTCCGCGACGATTATCGGCAGCCCGGTCTCGCCTTACGTCCGCAAGGTCCTCGCGGTGTGCGAGCTGAAGGAAGTTGCCTATCGACTCGATCCGATCGTGCCCTTCTTCGGGGACGACAGGTTCAGTGAGCTCAGTCCGCTGCGCCGCGTTCCGGTTTTCGTCGACGACAAGGTATCGCTGTGCGACAGCACCGTGATCTGCGAGTATCTCGAGGAGCGATATCCCACGCCACGCGTGCTGCCGGTTGAATTGGCGCAGCGCGCCCAGGCGCGCTGGATCGAGGAATTCTCGGACACGCGGATGGGGGACGTCTTCATTTGGCGCATTTTCTACGAGGCCGTGATCCTGCCGTTCGTTTTTCAGCGGCCCCGGGACAAAGCCAAGATCGCGACCGCCGTTGCCGCGCAGGTGCCGAACGTCATGGCCTATCTGGAGAGCATCGCGCCGGGCGACGGATTTATCTTCGGTGGGCTATCGATGGCGGATCTCGTGGTCGCCATTCCCTTCAGCAACCTCAAGTGGGCGCGCGTGGAGCCGGAGCCTAGCCGTTGGCCGAAAGCATGCGCCTGGGTCGAGCGCACACAAGCCACGACGGCTCTGGCGAAGGCGACCCGGATCGCCGACAAGCTGATGCAGATGTCGCCGAATTTGCATCGGGCAGCATTGGCGGATCTCGGCATCGAGCTCACGGATGCGACGATAGCTGCGGACCGGGCCCGCCCCAGCATGATGCTCGACGCTACCTGAGAGCCCGGCCCATAAGGCGCCCTTTGCGCTCTGGCTATCGATGATCGCCGTGGGCGGGGCTCTTGGTTCCGGAGGAATCGATCTTTGATCTTGGAGGGTCACGTGGAGGCAAAGAAAGCATCCAAATCCTTTCGGTACAAGAACAGTTTGGTCTGGAATAGGGGTCGCCGCGGCAGGACGTCCGCACCCGGCAAGCCCGAAATGGATGTCGGCAGTCCTCCTGAATTCAAGGGAGATCCCGGCATCTGGAGCCCCGAAGAGCTGTTGGTTGGCGCGCTGAATACCTGCTTGATGCTGACGTTCGTGTCGTTGGCCCAAAACAAAGGGGTACAGTTCGCGGCTTATGAAAGCGCCGCGGAAGGCTTGCTGGAAAACGTCGACGGCAAGTATCGGATCACCGAAGTCGGCGTTCAGCCGAGCGTCGTCTTGAAATCTCAGGCTGACCTTGAGGCCGCCCGGGCGATCATGGATGAGGTCGAGAAAAACTGCTTCATTTCCAACTCCATTACGGCCAAGGTGAAATTGGCTCCGCAATTTCGGGTAGGGTCCGAAACCGTCAGCTAGAGGACGCCGAATCGGCACGTCGCCCCGCCGGTGCAGGCCTCGTTGTCACGCGGCAGCGGCCAGCTCCAGCGGCTTGAGCTCGCCGAGCATCGTAGGAAGCAGTTCGGAGACGGTCGGGTGAATGTGCATCGCCCGCTGCATCACCGTATACGGCACGCCGGCGTACATGAGATCGAGAATGGAGTGAATCACTTCATCTCCGCTGGTTCCGAGCAGCGATGCGCCCAGGATGCGCCGGTCCTCCGCGTCGACCAGGATCTTCATGAAGCCCTGGGTCTCGCCCTTTTCAACCGCGCGGCCGACCCTCGTCATGGGCCGCTTCGCGATCAGCGCCGGCCTGTTCCGCTGCCGGACCTCGCGCTCGGTCATGCCTGCGCGTCCGAGCGGCGGGTCGGTATAGAGCGCGTAAGCCTGGATGCGATCCGAGAGCCGGCGAGTGTCCCGGTCGAGCAGGTTGGCCGCCACGATCTCGAAATCGTTGTAGGAGGTGTGCGTGAAGGCGCCCTTACCGTTGCAATCACCCAGTGCCCAGATTCCGGAAACATTGGTGCGCAGCTGATCGTCGACCTGGATGTAGCCGCGCTTGTCGAGCGCGACCCCGGCGCACTCCAAACCGAGGTCGTCGGTATTGGGGCGGCGTCCGACCGCCAGCAGCAGGTGCGAGCCGGTGACTTGGGGCGGACCGCCTGCGCAATCGATCCCAACGGAGACACCATTGCCATGCCGGTCGACGCGAATGCACTCGGCGGCGAGGTGGATGTCGATGCCCTCCCGCTGCAGGATGTCCGTCACGGCGGCGGACACATCCTCGTCCTCGCGCGCGATCAGCCGCGGTTCCATCTCGATCAACGGTCACGGTGCTGCCGAACCGGCGGTACATCTGCGCGAACTCGAGCCCGATGTAGCTGCCGCCGACCACCACCAGATGCTCGGGCAGGAAATCCACGTCCATGATGGAGCTGTTGGTCAGATAGGGAATCCGATCGAGACCCGGCATCGATGGCACCGTCGCGCGGCCGCCTACATTGATGAAGATCTTCTCGGCCCGGAGCACCTCGTCCCCGACCGCGACCTCTCGCGCCGAGCGGAAACGCGCGTGGCCGGTATACACCGTGCAGGATTTCAGCCCTCGCATCCATTGCTCGACGCCGGTTCGCGACTTTCCCGAGACGGCGTCCTTGCGGGCTTTCACGGCCTTCATGTCGACGCTGACGTCGCCCTGCAACCGGACGCCGAAATCGGCCGCGCGCCGCGCCATCCTGGCCGCATAGGCGCTGGCCACCAAGGTCTTGGTGGGAATGCAGCCGGTATTCACGCAGGTGCCGCCGAACGATTTGCGCTCGATGATGGCGATCTTCATGCCCGCGCCGGAGAGCCGCGCGGCCAGCGCCGGTCCGGCCTGTCCGGTCCCGATGATGATCGCGTCGAAGTGCTGCATGTTCCTACCTCGCATTTGCCGTCTGCGTTCCAAGCGACCCGGCGCAAACCCCGGCTCATTCTGTCGGCGATACTTCGAGCGGCATCGGCTGGTGAAGAATGACGCCTTCCAGCGGGTCGAATTCGCCTTCCCACGGGGCCGCCGCGATGGCCCGGCGCGTATCGGCATATCCGGCGTCCCAGCGCATGCGGATGCCCGATGCGCTGAAATCGATGTCCTTGGTGTGATCCTCGTTCTCGAGTCGGGGTGCCAGCAACCGCACGACGTGCATCCGCGTGACGCAGCCGTAGCCGGCGAGCTCGCGTACCTCGGCGCTGTTGCGCTCCTTTTCCGGCACGTGCTTGAGGAGCTGCGAGATCACATGCCGCATGCGGTGGACCTGCCGCTGGCGCGCGATATGGCTTGCCACCCGGCTCGAGTACTGGATGTCCTTCTGGCGGTGCAGCACTTCCCACATGGTCTCCGGCGCTTCGCCCGTCGGATTCCACAGATGCACGGCGAAGATCAGGGAATCCCGGCGCGGATTGTCGTCGAAGATCGCCTCGGTCGGCGTATTCGACAGGATGCCGCCGTCCCAATAATAATCCTCGCCGATACGGATCGCCGGGAACGCCGGCGGCAATGCTCCCGACGCCATGATGTGCCGCACCGTCATTTCGGTGTCGCGGGCGTCGAAATAGTGCATCTCGCTGGTGCGCACGTTGGCGGCGCCGACCGTGAGGCGAGGCTTGCAGCGATTGAGCAGCGAGCAATCGACCAGTTCCGAAAGCGTCGCTTCGAGCGGGGCGGTCGAATAATATCCGGCTTTTTCCGCGCCCAGTTGAATGTGCGTTCCCCAGAACGCCGGCGGATTGGGCTCGAAGAATCCCGGGATGCCGCCCGTCAGGGTCGTGAAGTACGAGATAGCATCGACGGCTCCGCGCCACGGAGAAGCGAAATTGAAGATCTCGCGGCGCTCGACCCGGCGCCAGAACTCTTTGAGTCTGGGCAGGCGGTTCTTCACCTCGTTGCCGGCGACGATGCCGGCATTGATGGCGCCGATCGAGGTGCCGATGATCCAATCCGGCTCGATGCCGACCTCGTGCAGCGCCTGATAGACGCCGGCCTGATACGCGCCGAGCGCGCCGCCGCCCTGCAGCACCAGCACGATCTGACCGGGTCCGCCCGCGGTCTTGCGGGGTTTGCGAACCTGGGCTGGCGCGGCAACGATCTTGTTTTGCACGATGTTCATCTCACATTTCCCTGGTCTGGATTTTCCGGAGCCTGTCGCGTTCGTCGAGTTTCTGCAAGTACTGCGCGCACCGCGCCTGCTTGAGCGGCCTTGTTGCCCTCATTGAGCCGGCGCCATGGCGTGCAACGCCGTCATTTTCAGGCGAACGGCGAGGCCCGCGGCGAGGACGAGCGATACCCCGATCCCTGCGACACAAGCTGCCCAACCGAAGCGATCGAACAGCTGGCCCAGTATGGCGCTGCCGACGAGACCGCCGAAGAAATAGCACGCGAGATAGATGCCGCTGGCCGAGCCGCGGTCGACGGTAGCGGCGCTGCCGACGAATCCCGTTGCGGTCGCCTGCGCGAAGAACGTCCCGATACCGACCAGCACCAGGCCGGTCAGCACGGCGGGCAGATGCGGCACCAGCAGCAGCGGAAGCCCGATCCCCGCAACGGCGAGCGCGCACCAGAACGTCGGCCTGGTCCCGAAGCGTCGAACGAACCGGCCGGCGATGGGCGTGGTGAAGATCGACGGCAAGAACACGAAGTAGACGAACCCGAGCGCCATCGGGCCCACCGAATAGGGCTCGCGGACCAGCACGAAATTGACGTAGGTGAAGGTGCCGATGAAGGCGAACAGGATCAGGAACCCGATGGCGAAGCTCGCCCGCAGCTGCGAGTTGCGCAGGTGCACGCCCCAGACCGCGAACGGCGAGCTCGGCAAAGTCTCCACCGCGTCCATCGGCTTGGTGCGGCCGATCGTGAAATACACCAGCACCGCGCCGGCGAGGTTGAGCGCGGCGAACACGTAGAAATTCGTCGCCAGGCCGAGATGGTCGGCGACCGCGGCGGAGATCAGCCGCCCGATGAGATTGCTGGCGACATTGCCGGTGATATAGGCGGCGAAAGCCCCACCGGCGTCTTCGGCGCTGCAGGCTTCGCCCAGATAGGCGAGCGTCAGCGCGAAGGCCGCGGACATGAACAGCCCCTGCACGATGCGCAGCAGTGCGAACGTCGTGAGGTCGGGCGCCGAGGCGAGCAGCGCGGTCGGGATCGAAAGCAGGGCGAGGCTGAGCAGGATGCCGAGCCGCCGGTCGATTTTGCGGCTGAACAATGCGACTGCCAGGCCGGCGACCGCCATGCCCAGCGTGCTGGCATTCACCGCCAACCCCATGGCGGCCGGCGTGACGTGGTAGAGCTTCGTGAGCGAGGGCAGGATCGCTTGGGTCGCGAACAGATCGACGACGGTGAGGAATGCGGTCAGCCCGATCACCAGCGTGCGCCGGGCCGTGTGAAAAGCATCGGCATGCATGGACATCTCGGGCGAAGCCGCCGCGTGGGACACCTGTGCCATGGTTCGTCTCTCCTGGTTCGGGCCGTTGGGTGTGACGCCTCATCGGCGAGGCGTCACACTGCGGCTCTTGCCGTGACGGCGATCACATGTTCTTGTCGGACTTGTCGTGCAGGATGTCGGCCGAGAGCAGGACGACGGTCTTGTCGCCCGTGTTCTTCCACCAATGCGAGGTGGTGTGGATCTCGCGCGCGACGTCGCCTGCCTTGTGCACGATCGGAACCGCGCAGGTGCTGGCGTATTCGACGATCTCGCCTTCGATGATGTAGATGATCGCCGGCCGGTCGCCGTGGCTGTGCCAGGGCACGACGCCGCCCGGCTGGATCACGAGCTTGCGCAGTCGCAGCTGGCGGTCCTGGAGTTTCGCCGGCTCCTCGGCAAGGTTGACCGCGGCGAGCACCGTATCGCTGACGCCTTTGGCGGGCGTTGTGTCCATTTTGGTCAGGTCCGTGCCGCGCTTGTCGGCCGGACATTCGCCGGCACTCGCCGCGCTCAACATCGTGAACACCGTGCCCGCGACGATGCCGGCCGCGAACAGGCTGTGCCGGACGGCCCGGCCAGTGGTTCGGTAGATCATGTCTCGTCTCCGTGTTGCTTCGGCCGGGATCGAAGGATCTCGGCAATGGCAATCCGGAGCGTCGGGCAAACGGCGGCGTAACGGAAATACCGGATAGCTTCCGAGTTCATAGCAGCCGGCTATCTCCGTCCGTGGGGGCGAACGGTCAATCGAGGGTGTCGGCGTTCTGGCCGGTGGCGTGCTCGGCTTGCTTGCGCACGGCGAGCGCCGGCTGTCCGAGCCACTGCGTGCGCATCGCCTCGCGCACGAACGCCCCGACCGCGGGGGAATGCGGCCGTCCGCGCACGGTCACGAGATTCACCTCGCGCCAGAATTCGGGCTCGATCAGCGGACGCGCGATCACGCCGCTCTGAGGAATGGAATATTCCGGCAGGAAGCCGAAGCCCAGGCCCGCCGCGATCATGGCGAGAATCCAGTCGTCGCGGTCGCTGCGGTACACGGTTTCGCACGCGGCGCCGCGCTCGCGAAAGATTGGGCCCGCGTAGCCGTTGAATTCGCAATTGGCGCGATTGAGATAACGCTCCCCGTTCAGATCCTTGACGCGGATGGCGTTTCGCGAAGCGAGGGGATGACCGGGATGGACCACGATCATGTACTGCTCACGGAACAGCGGCATGTAATGCAGCCGCTCGTCGTGCTCCCGCCCCGGCACGCAATAGATGCCGACCTCGAGATCGCCGGCGATCAACCGCTCTTCCAGGTCGGGGGCGCTGGCGTCGAACAGCTGCAATTCGACCCCATCGTGGCGGGATTGCAGGGTGCGGATGAGATCGACAAGATGCGTGGGGGAGACCGTGCACATGACCCCGAGTTTGAGCGCGGTGTGCTTGAGCCGGGTGAAATCGATCGCCTGCTGCTTGACCGTCTGCGTCTGCTCGTAAACCTGGGTCAGGTACGGCAGCACCATGTTGCCCAGCTCGGACAAGTGCGTGCGCGAGCGTTCGCGGTGAAACAGCGGGCCGCCGAGCTCCTGCTCCAGCAGCTTGATGGCCCGCGTCAACGATGGCTGCGCCACGTTGCACCGCTCCGCCGCGCGGGTGAAGTTGAGTTCCTTGGCGACCGCGAGGAAGTAGCGGATCTGATGCATTTCCACGGAAGGCTCCATCGTCCGCGCAGGCTTCTGCGCCAAGAAGCGGGCCTTTGTTCGGCCGGCCGCCGCCTAGCCGGCGGCAACGCGGCGCGGTTTGCGGACCGCGGGGGCAGGCGCCTCCGCCGGCTCGGCAGGCTCGGCCGGGCGCGGGCGAAGGGCCGGCTTGCCGAACCATTTGATCCGCATCGCTTCTCGCACCAGCGCGCCGACCGCGGGCGAATGCGGCCGTCCGCGTACGGTCGCGAGATTCACCTCGCGCCAGAATTCGGGCTCCGTGATCGGAATGCCGAGCACGCCCGGATGCTTCACCAGGTGTTCGGGCATGAAGCCCCAGCCGAGCCCGGAGGCGATCATGGCCAGCGTCCAGTCGTCGCGGTCGCTCCAATATACCGGCTTGCAGGTGACCTGCTGCTCCTGGAACGTCTTGTCGGCATAGCCGGCGAACTCGCAATTCATGCGATGGATGTAACATTCGCCGTCGAGGTCCTTGACGCGGATTGCGCTCTGCCTTGCCAGCCGATGTCCGGGATTGATCGCAATCACGATCTGCTCGCGGAACAGCGGCATGACGTGCAGCCGCGGGTCCGGCTCCTGACCGGGGATGCAATAGATCGCCACTTCGAGCGCGCCTTCGATGAGCCGCTCCTGCAGGTCCCACGAATTGGCATCACTGAGCTGCAGTTCCACCCCGGGATGATTCCGTTGAATCGATCCGATCAGATCGATGATCTGGTCCGGAGCGATGGTGCACATGATGCCGAGCTTGAGCGTGCTCTTCTTCAGGCAGGCGAAATCCCGGGCCAGGCGCGTCGCCTGATGCGATTCGTCGTAGATCTGCTGGAGATGCGGCTTCACCATGCTGCCGAGCTCGGACAAGTGCGTGTTCGCCCGCTCGCGATGGAACAACAGACCGCCGAGCTCTTCTTCCAGCAGCTTGACCGCCCGCGTGAGCGACGGCTGCGAGACGTTGCATTTTTCCGCGGCCTTGGTGAAGTTCAATTGATCCGCGACTGCCAGGAAATATCGGATTTGATGCATCTCCATAGCGGCACCCTATCGACTCGTTAGCCAACCGGCATTTCAGATCATCGTCCGTCTTCGGCAGAGTTCCGACGGACGCGCTCCCCCAGGCGCGGGCAGACACGGAGGCTTTTGGCCATGAATATCCCCATGATGCAACGCAATATTATGACCGCGCGCGCGCTCGATGGCAAAGTGTCCCTGGTGACCGGCTCGACCAGCGGCATCGGCCTCGGCATCGCCCGATCGCTTGCGGCCGCCGGTTCATCCATTGTTCTCAATGGCTTCGGCAAGCCCGACGACATCGCCGCGACCCAGTCGCAGCTCGCCGCTCAATTCGGCGTGCAGGTCCAATATTCGGCCGCCGACATGTCGAAGCCGGAAGCCATCGAAGAAATGATCGCGACGATCCTGCAGTCTTTCGGGCGGCTCGATGTCGTCGTCAACAATGCCGGCATCCAGCATGTGGCGCCGATCCCGGAGTTCCCGGTCGAGAAATGGCAGTTGATTCTCGCCATCAATCTGTCTTCGGCGTTCCACACCACGCGTTGCGCGCTGCCCTCAATGCGGGCTCACGGCTGGGGACGCATCATCAACATCGCCTCGGCGCATGGGCTCGTCGCCTCGCCGTTCAAATCGGCCTATGTGGCCGCCAAGCACGGCCTGGTCGGGTTGACTAAGGTGACCGCGCTGGAGACCGCGGAGGACGGCATCACCTGCAATGCGATCTGCCCCGGCTATGTGTTCACGCCGCTGGTCGAGGCGCAGATCGAAGCGCAGGCCAAGGCCCACAACATCCCTCGCGAGCAGGTGGTCCGCGACGTGCTGTTGGCCCAGCAACCGAACAAGAAATTCGCGACCGTCGAGGAAATGGGCGCGGTTGCCGTGTTCCTGGCGAGCGACGCCGCGTCCTCGATCACCGGCATCGCGTTGCCGGTCGACGGAGGCTGGACCGCACACTGAGGGGAGGCGCTCCGCTGCCGTGCTTCCTGATGCCTGATGCTGAAATTCACTCTTACAAGAATGACGATAGGAGGTATCCATGTTCATGCGCATCGCCAAGCTTTGCTCGACCGGTGCCCTCGTGTTCGTGCTGGCTGTGTCTGTACCGGGCTCGACGAAGGCCGCCGAGGAGGACGGCATCGTCAGGGTCAAGAGCGCGTATTCGATGGGCGAAACGATCGCCCGCCTCAAGCAGGACATCGCGGACAAAGGCATCCGGTTCTTCGACGAGGTCGACCAATCCAAGCTCGCCGCGGCCGCTGGAATCAAGCTGCGGCCGTCCACCCTGCTGATTTTCGGCAATCCCCCGCTCGGAACGCTGTTTCTGACGTCCAATCCGGCGGCCGGGCTCGATTGGCCGGTTCGTCTGCTCGTGATCGAGGACGAGCACGGACAGGTGTGGACGCTTTACACGGATTTCAGCTGGATCGCCCATCGACATGGCATCAAGGATCGGGACGCTGCGTTCAACATGGCAACCAACGTGATCTCGTCCATCACCTCCAGCGTGACGGCGAAATAGCGACGCCGGGCCGCATCGGCTCCGGGATTCGCGCCGGAGCCGATTCAAAGAGTTGCAGAACGCGCACGGGAAACGGTCAGCATCGAGCCGCGTGGAGACGACCAAATGCATGATGCTCCTCCGATTCTGATCGCTCTCGAGAAGCTGGTCAGTCATTGGCTGCACGTTGTCGGCAACGGCATCGAAGTGTTCGGAGTTCTGGTCATCGTCGCCGGCATCGGATGGTCCACCTACGTGTATGTGCGCCGGCGAACCGGCGAGCAACGTTACGACGATTACAAGATCCGCATCGGCCGCTCGCTTCTGCTCGGGCTCGAAGTGCTCGTCGCGGCCGATATCGTGAAGACCATCGCGCTCGAGCTCACCTTCATGAGCCTCGGCGTGCTGGCCGGCCTGGTGCTCGTGCGCACGTTTCTCAGCTGGACCCTGGTGCTGGAGATCGAAGGCCGCTGGCCGTGGCAGCGGGAAGCGTCCGGTGCTGCGGTAACGGGCTCGGATCGGCCCGTCGCGGTACGTTCGCCAAGACCGCAGGCGGCTAGCTGAACGGCCCAAGCGACCATACGTTAAGCACGCAAAGCGCCGAGGACCCTCTGCCACCGGACCGCAGGCCCGGTCACCAAGCCCAAGGAGGCGACATGATGTCCCGACGGAACGCGCTGCTTGCCGGCATCGGCCTCGCCGGTCTTGCCGCCTATGCCAGGAATCTTTTCTCACCACGCGGGGCGCACGCCGGCGCCGAGCAGTTCGAAGTTGCGAAATCGGATGCGGAATGGAAGCAGATCTTGAACCCCGAGCAGTTCCGGGTGCTGCGGCAACACGGGACGGAACGGCCGTATTCGAGCGCGCTCAACGACGAGCACCGCCCCGGCATTTTTGCCTGCGCCGGATGCGATCTGCCGCTGTTCCGCTCCGAAACCAAGTTCGACAGCGGCACCGGGTGGCCGAGCTTCTTCGCGCCGATCGAGGACGCGGTCCGCACTGCGAACGACTACAGTCTCGTCCTTCCGCGAACCGAAGTGCATTGCCGCCGCTGCGGCGGCCATCTCGGCCACGTCTTCGACGACGGCCCGAAGCCGACCGGAAAGCGCTACTGCATGAACGGAGCCGCGCTGAAATTCGAGCCCGGCACGGCGGCGGGCGCGAAGTCGTAAGCGCACCGCGCGCATCGACGTGTCGCCCGCTCAAATGACTTCCTGGGTCTTGTCGTCGGTCTCGCCGTAAGCCGCGCCGGAATGCTTGATCCGAGATTTGCAGCCCGGCTCTGGAGAGATCGAACTCAGTCTGCTGCGCGCGCAAGCGCCGCAGCCGCGGTCGAAGTTGGAAGAAACAATCTGCTAGGCCGAGTAGGAAATCGCCTGAAACCGAAGTCCTCGTAGAAGGCGACGGCGTGGTCGTCCTTGGCATCGACAACGATTGCAAACACCGCCAGAGATCGGCTTGCGCTCAAGATGCGCCGCACGGCATCGGCTAAAAGCAGCTCTCCGATCCCTTGTCCGCGTACCTTCTGGTCACGGGCAAGTCGGCCGATCAGTGCCGCGGGGATCGTGTCGTATCGTGGCAATTTTCGCGCGATCTCGTCGGGTAGATCATCGATGACGAGGGTGAACGAACTCAGGCTGTAGAAGCCGACGACACCGTGCTGGTCATCAACTGCCACGAACACGCGTGCGACGTTTCGTTTCTGGTCTTGGCCCGCTCGCCGGTGGAACCAATCATCGAGAGCCGATTGGCGGCAAGAGAATGCCGCTCGATCGTGCTGTCTGCCGAGCGGCTCGATGGCAATTCCCAAGTTGGGTCATCCGAACTATGTGCGATGACGCTTGAGCGCCGTCACGAGCTTCTTCGTTGGGGTCGGGGGACTGGAGATCGCGTCAAGGAATGCGTCGCGATCGCCGCCGGTGAGCACCATGCGCTCGTGTTCGTCGAGCACCCGACGTGCGCCTTCATAGGCGAGGTCTCCGGCCGTCAAGCCGGTGACGGCCATGGCGCGCTGGATGATGTGCTTTGCCGAAGCGGCGACGCGCAGCTCGATGCGCTCTCTCTTGAGTTCACGATCGATCGGCCGTTTGCGACGCGGGATTGCCATGAGACGTCTCCCTCATGGCATATATGTACGGCAGTTCCCCGTGCATGGCAAGGACACGGATCTGCGGCCGGGATCGCGGCCTGCCGCGGACGCGAGAGAGCAAGCGTGTCCGCCTCAAATCACCTCCTGGGTCTTGTCGTCGGTCTCGCCGTAGCGCCGCATCGTGGCGGGCCGCGTGCCGGCATAGAGCTTCTCGATGCCGGGCGCGATTTTCGCGTTCTCGCGCTCGAACAGGCTGTTGCCGGCAACATCGCTCTCGACCAGGAACGGCCCGAAATTCTCCACGTCGAGCACCCAGACGGCTTGCGCGAGGCCGAGTTCTTCGAGCCAATAGACGCCGGCGACGCCCTTGATGCCGCGGCCGAGCAGCGCGCCGGTGCCATAGCCGACCGTGGTCAGATAGATCGCCTGGTTCGGCACGAAGATGTTTCGGTAGACCTCCGACGTCATGCCGCCCTTGCCGATGATGATGTTGCAGCCCGACAGCTTGAACCAGCTGTCGAGCCATTTGACGAAGCGGAACGATGCGGTCGCGCTCACCGCTCCGACGTTGTAGCCGGGCTCGGCTTTGGCCGGCGTTGCGGCATGCGGTGCCACGTCGTCGGCGTCCTCCATCGGGGCGCTGGGGATCGCGGCCACCGAATAGGTGCCGTCGGGATTGACCCTCGCCGCCGGCGAGCAGTGAAAATTCGCGGATCCAAGCGCTTCCTTCGGGGCCGGCATGCCGGCGCCGTCCTCGATCGCGTGCTTGTAGGCGCCTTCGCGCGCCGTGAAGATGCGGCCGGTCAGATAGACGACGGTGCCGATCTCGAGCGTGCGCAGATCCTCGGCCGTGGCCGGGAGTTTCAGCGCAACGGTCTTGAGGCCGGCCATCGTCCTACTCCGCGGCTTCCGCCGCCGGCCGCTGCCATTCCGCGGTCGCGCGGCGCATGTAATCGGTGAACCACATCGGGTCGGTGCGGAACTCGGCGCGCCCGTCGGCGCCAACACGCGCGCAGGCCCGGCGCGAGGACAGACAGAACATGTGCACGCTCATCGGCATGCCGCCGGTGTGGCAATAGCCGACCTCGATGTGACAATCGACGACCATCGAGCTGCCCATGAACCCCATGGCGCCCATGCCGATACTGTTGCCCAACGTCTTGAGTTCGTCCTCGAGCGCGGCGATCTTCGGATCGGGGTTGCGCGAGCCGACCACCCGCAGGCAGGCGGCCTGCTTGCCCAGCACCATCGAGATGTCCTTCGAGCCGCCGAGACCGACGCCGACGATCGCCGGCTGGCAGGCGAGTCCGCGCTTGCCGAAGCCGATCAGCGTGTCGAGATAGAAGCGCCGGATGCCCTCGATGCCGTCGGCCGGAAACAGCATGCGATAGTCGCTGCCGAACAGGCCGCCCTTGTGCACCGTGGTGAGCTCGATCCAATCCGCATCGGGATGGAACGAATATTCGATCTCCGGGGCGCCGATGCCGACGTTATTGTTGTGGTCGGTGCGCCAGAGCGGATGCACGCGGTTGGGGCGCAGCGGCACCTCGTGCGTCGCCTTGGCGGTCGCCCGGCGCAGCGCCGCCTCGAGCGCGACCGGTCCGCCCTCGACGCGCGCCTCGTTGCCGATCTTCACGTACCAGCGCGGCACGCCGGTATCGCCGCACATGGCGCGGCGGTCGTGCTTGGCGGCTTCGTAGTTCTCCAGCATCGCCTGCAGCACGAAAGCGGAAAGCTCCCCGGTTTCCGTATTGGCGCACCGGCGCAAGCCATCGAGATAATCGTCGGGAATCTCGATCGCCGCCTTGGCCATCAGCGCTTCTGCCGTGCGTTCGAGCGACGATAAGGGGATCATGCTCGGCTCCACTATTCGGCCGCCATGGTTTCGAGCAGCGTCTCGCCCGGCCTCACCCGCGTGAACAACACCGGCTGATCCAGGATGTCGAGCTTCCCGGATTGCTGCCGCACGACCGTGAAGCGCGAGGTGAGGAGATCCCCCGGCTCCGGGAAATCGCTGCGGAAATGCGCGCCGCGCGAATTCTCGCGCCGCTTGGCGGCGAGCGCAATCACGCGACTCGTCTCGACCAGCGAGTGCAGATTGAGCCAATCGTGCCAGGTCAGATTGAACACTCTGCCGGTGTCAGGAATGCCGGTTTCCATGAGCTCGGCTTCGAGATCCGAAAGTTTTTCCGCCGCCCGGTCGAGCTTCGCGGCATCGCGGATAACGCCGACGTCGTCCCACATGAGATCGAGCAGCCGTTCGCGCAGAGCATTCAAATCGCCGGGCCTTTGTGCGAATGGATGCAGCGCGCGAGAGAACTCCGCGGCGAGCACGCCTTCGTCTGGCGTTCGATGACCCGGATTCGCGGCGATCCATTTCGGCATCGCGTCGCCCGCGATGCCGCCGAACACCGTCGAATTGGCGACGCCGTTGCCTCCCAGTCGGTTGGCGCCATGCATGCCGCTCGCATCCTCGCCGGCGACGAACAGCCCCGGCCATGCGGTCGAAGTGTCCGGATTGCATACGAGCCCGCCCATGAAGTAATGCGCGGTCGGCACGACCTCGACGAGACCGCCGGCGAGATCGAAGCCGCAATCGGCGCAGCGTTCGACCATGCCTTTGAACTCTTTGGCGACCTTCTCGGGTCCGAGATGCGCCATGCTCAGGTACACGCCGCCGTACCGCGTGGTGCGCCCGGCCTTGATCTCGGCATAGATCGCGCGGCTGACCACGTCGCGGGTCGCGCGCTCTAGCTTTGGGTCGTAATCGGCCATGAAGCGGCGCTTGCCGCCGTCGAGCAGATGCCCGCCGGCGCCGCGCAGCCCTTCCTCCAGCACCGTGCCGGTCATGCGCGTCTCGGGTCCCGCGAGCAGGCCGGTCGGATGGAACTGCACCATTTCCATGTCGCGCAGCGGCAGGCCGGCGCGCAACGCCATGGCGATCCCGTCCATGCTCTTGTCGCCGGATGGCGTGTGATAGCGGTACATGGTCGGTCCGCCGCCGGTCGCGAGCAGCACGGCCTGCGCTTGAACGAAGCGCAGCTCGCCGGTCCTGATATCCGCCAGCAAGACGCCGGCGACCGATCCGCCGCCGCGCGCCGGGATCAGGGCCAGCGCCCGATGCTCCTCCAGCCGCCGCACGCCGGGGCGCGCCCAGACCTGCTCCATCAAACGATTGATGATCTCGATCCCGGTGAGATCGCCCTTGTGCACGGTTCGATCGAAGCTCTGGCCGGCGAACGCCTTGCCGTGCAGCGTGCCGTCCGGATTGCGATCGAAGAAGCAGCCGATCTCGTTCTCGAGCTCGCGCACGCGCTCGACCGCCTTGGTCACCAGGGTCCAGGCGAGCTCCTGGTGCGGCAGCCACTTGCCGCCTTCGATCGTGTCCATAAAATGCCGCTCGACCGAATCGCCCGGATGGAGCGCGACGTTGTACCCGCCCTGGACCATGCGGGTGCAACCGCATTTGCCGAGCAGGCCCTTGGTCGCGACCGTGATGTCGAGCTCGGGGTTTGCGGCCTCGGCATGCAGCGCCGCGAACAGTCCCGCGCCGCCCGATCCCAGGATCAGGATGTCGGTCTGCATCCGCTCGAGCCCGACGCGGTCCATTTACAGCGCCCACACCAGGAACACGACGGCGATGACGGCGGAAATCCCTGCGGCCAGCGTTGCAAGCTGCTTCTGGCCGTCGCGCCACGCGAAGTTTTCGATGACCAGCACGCGCAATCCGCCCAACAGATGCACCGCGAGCAGGAACACGAGCCCGGTTTCGGCAAGCTTCACGAACCACGCATCGGTCCAGCGCAGGAAGCTCCCGAGTCGGGCTTCCCCGTCGATGGCGAGTCCAAGCGCCCAAAAATGCAGCGGCAAAAATATCGCGAGCGCCAGACCGGAAAGCCGGTGCACCAGTGCGGCCCGCCAGAGCAAATTGCCGCGATGTGTGAGCCGCGTACGGTTCATGGCAGCACCACGGCCGCAACCGCGCGCAAGCCGAGCACGAGGAGCAGCAGACCGGCGCCCGTCGCGATGGCGTCGACGCTGCGGCCACCGAGCCGCGACCATTCGGTCAACACCGTGCGGATGCCGATCGGGGCGTGGATCGCCGCGGCGACCACGAAGATGCCGTAGAACACCGCCCAGGCGACGCTGCCGCGCGTGCGCGCCAGCACATCGGCGGCGGTCAGTCCGTGGTTCGTTGCATAAATGATTACCGCCAGGTGCACTGCGACCAGCGGGACCATCACGGCCGCGGTCAGCCGCTGCGCCGCGTAGAGCCGGACGTTCATGCCTCGATCTCGCTCTTTAGAAACGCCAGCGCGGCGCCGCGCTTGAGGCCGGCGATCGATGCAGTCGGGTTGAGCGACAAGGGACAATGCTCCTGGCACGACTGGTGCGAATGGCAGGCGTAGCAGCCGCCGCTGGCCGCGACCGCAGCGAGGCGCTGCACATTGGCCGTGTCGCGCACATCATTCACCAGGGTCCAAGCGCGATTGAGCGCCGCCGGCCCTAAATAATTTTCGTTCCAGCGTACGCTGTCGCAGGCCGCATAGCACACGCCGCAATTGATGCATTCGATTGCCGCAGCGGCGGCGAGCCGCGCCGCGCTGTCGGGCCTGATGGTCTCGATCGGATCGTGCCGGGTCTTCGATGGCGCGAACGTGCCCCTTGCCTGCTGCCATTTCTCGAAGAACGGCCGCATGTCGGTAGCGAGATCCTTGATCACCGGCAAATTCTCCAGCGGCCCGATCTCGAGCCGGCCGCTTTCGGCGACCCGCGACACATGGGTGCGACAGGTCCAGCGCGGCCGTCCGTTGACCGTCATGGCGCAGGAGCCGCACATTCCGACCCGACACGCGAAACGATACGCGAGTGAGGAATCGAGATTGCGCTGCACCCAGGTCACCACGTCGAGCACGGTCTGGTTCTCGCGCTTCGGCACGGAATAGGTCTGGTAGCGGCCCTCAACGCCGCCGCGCCACAGCGACACGGTCAAGTCCGGTCCCATGTTGGACACGAGTTCCTCGGCCCGCTATCGATACCGCCGCGGGCAACCATTCGGAACTGTAGCAAGCGGATGTCTGCATCCAAAGCGATGATCCGGAGCGAGCGCGGGCGAGCGGCATGGTGACGCGGGCATGTAGTGCCGATCGTTTTGCGCCGCTCGCTCCCGGGGGGCGGGTCCATGGCTGATCCGCGGCCCTCCTTCTCCGGCGTCGACCCGCGTCTCGTGCCAACCGTCGAGGTGGTCGAGCGGCCGCCCGGCGAGCGCCCGGCCCACGACAGCCTCGACGCGATCGCCGAGTGGCTGGTAGGCCCGGCGCGCCGGATTGCGTCGGGGGCTCGCGCCTTCGACGAGTTTGCCTGGCGCATGCTGGCGGCCGGCCTGCCGCTGCTGCGCGTGACGCTGCACACCAGCACGCTGCATCCGCAATACTTGGGCGCGACCTTCACCTGGTTTCGCACCACCGGCCAGACCGTGTTGACGCTGGTCGCGCATGAGCTGGCCGACATGATCCGCTACGAGGACAACCCGGTCCGGCGGGTGGTCCTGGGCGGCGAAACGCTGCGGCGCCGGATCGACGTCGCCGAAGCGGTGCTCGATTTCCCGATCCTGCACGATCTCAAGGCGCACGGCGCCACCGACTATCTGGCGCTGCCGCTTGCCAGCGCGCACGTCGCCCGCAACTACATGGTCACCTATGTGACCGACCGCCCGGGCGGATTCGCCGAACCGGAGATCGCCGAGCTGACGCGCGTATCGCAGCGCTTGCCCGTCCTGATCGATATGCACAACCAGAGAGCGATCTCCCGCAACGTCCTCAATGCCTATCTGGGCGCCAAGACCGGTCCGAAGGTGCTGGCAGGCCAGATCCGCCGCGGTACCGGCGAGGAGATCAGCGCCGTGTTGTGGTCCTCGGATCTGCGCGCCTTCACGGCGCGCTCGGACCGTCTGCCGGGCGAGAGCATGATCGCCCTCCTCAATGCGCTGTTCGACGCGCAGGCCAAGGCCATTCACGACCACGGCGGCGAGATCCTGAAATTCATCGGCGACGGCCTGCTGGCGATCTTCCCGATCGAGATGCCGACCGTGGCCGCCGAGGCGGCGCGGCACGCACTCGATGCAGCCGTGGAGGCGCTCGCCGCAGTGCGCGGGCTCGGCGAGCAGCTTGCTGCGGCGGGCGAGCCGCCGCTCGAAATCGTCGTGGCGCTGCATGCCGGCACCGCGATCTACGGCAATATCGGCGCCGCCGACCGGCTCGATTTCACCGTCATCGGTCCGGCGGTCAACCTGGTCAGCCGGATCGAGGCGGTTGCCAAGGCATTGAACTTGCCGATCGTCGTCAGCGACGAATTCGCGCGCGTCTACGGCCGGCCGCTGCGCTCGCTCGGCACCCACCAGCTCCGCGGCCTCGCCGCGCCACACGAGTTGTTCGCCCCTCTCGTCAGCGCTGCATCCCCCACAGCGTGACCGTGCGCGCCTCGATTGCCCGGAAGATCACCGCCTCGATCACGAGCCCGATGATGATCACGGCGAACAGGCCCGCGAACACCCGCGCGGTCTCGAGCTCGGCGCGCGCCTCGAAGATGTACCAGCCGAGCCCGCCCGAGCGCGAGGAGACGCCGAACACCAGCTCGGCGGCGACCAGCGTGCGCCAGGCGAAGGCCCAGCCGATCTTGAGACCCGCAAGGATCGAGGGGAACGCCGCGGGAATCAGGATCAGACCCACGTAGCGGGCACCTTTCAGTCCGAGATTGCGGCCGCTCATGCGCAGCGTCTCCGGCACGCTGCGGAAGCCGCTCAGCGTGTTGAGCGCCACCGCCCACAGCACCGAATGCACGATGACGAACACCAGCGAGGGGACGCCCAGCCCGAACCAGATCAGGGCGAGCGGCAAGAGCGCGATCGCCGGCAGCGGGTTGAACATCGCGGTCAACGTCGAGAGCAGGCGGGTGCCGATCGCGCTCGCCACCGCGAGCGTGGTGAACACCCCGGCGAGCGCCACGCCCGCGGCGTAGCCGACGGCGAGGGATTTGAGCGAGGTAAGAATGCGGTCCGGCAGCACGCCGCTGACGGTGTCATGCGCCAACACCCGCATGGTCTCGGTGAAGGTCGGGAACAGCAGCGTGTTGTCGAGCCAGCGCGCGTAAAGCTCCCAGCACAGCACGAGCATCAGCAGGACGCCGACGCGCTGTACTCCATCGTTGTGCACGATGCGCTCGAGGAGCGGCAACGGCCGTTCGATTTCGCCGATTCCGTGGGCATCGAGCGGCTCGCGTTCGAACTCCGGCCGGCGCCCGGCGTCCGGCGTCTGCGGCACGACGACGCTCATGGCCGCAACGTTTCCATTGCGGCGGGCGGCGCGACCGCATCCGCCACCGGTTCGAACAGCAGGCGATGGATGCGCTTCGACATGGCGCCGAACTCAGTTCGATCCATGGTCTCGAATCCGAATCCATCGGCGTCGAGCTCGGCGCGAACCCGGCCGGGATGCGGCGTGAGCACCAGGATGCGCGAGCCGACCAGCATCGCCTCTTCGATCGAATGGGTGACGAACAGGACGGTGAACCGCAGCTGCTGCCACAATGACAGCAGCTCCTGCTGCATGGCGCGGCGGGTGAGCGCGTCGAGGGCGGCGAACGGCTCGTCCATCAGCAGGATGTCGGGCTCGAGCACCATGGCGCGCGCGATCGCGACCCGCATCTTCATGCCGCCGGACAGCATGTGCGGATAGGCATCGCGGAACTTGGTGAGCCGGACTTTCTCGATTGCCGCCTCGGCGCGATCGAGCGCTTCGGAACGCGTGAATTTCCCGGTCGCCCGCATCGGGAACAGCACGTTGCCGAACACAGTTTTCCACGGCATCAGCTGTTCGAATTCCTGGAACACCATCATCCGATCCGGGCCGGGCTCGGTCACTTCCGTGCCGCGGATGCGGATCGTGCCCTCGACCGGCCGCATGAATCCGCCTACCGCCTTGAGCAGCGTGGACTTGCCGCAGCCCGACGGCCCGAGAATGACGTAGCGGTCCGACTGATCGACGGCGAAATCGACCTTATAGGCTGCGGTGACCAGATGCCGCGGCGTCTTGTACTGCAGCGTGACGCCCTCGACCGCGAGCAGGCTCATGTCTCGGCTTCTTGTCAGCTGCCCGGAAGCTTGTGCGCTTCCTCGAAGAACAGGTCCTGCCACGAAGCGGGTTTCACCGGGATCATGCCGGCGCGGCTCATGTAATCCGCGTAGGCCATGGCCTTCTTGGGAACCAGCGTCCATTCGTTCTCGGGAAGCCGGATCATCTTCTCGATCTCCGCGGCCGAAAGCTTGGAATTCTCCGCCTTGACCCATAGCGCCGCAGCCGCGGCCGGATCGGCCGCGATCTGCTTCATCGCCTGATCGAGCGCGGCTACCAATGCCTGGATCACCTTGCGGTTCTGGTCGTGAAATCGGGTCGTGGTCCACACCACGTTGAACGTGTGGGGACCGCCGACCACTTGATAGCTGTCGAGCACCTTGTGGACGCGCTTGTCCTCGAGCTCCTGATACATGAACGGCGCCGAGCCGAAATGCGCGCTGATCTCGGATTTGCCGCCCATCATCTGGGCCATGGCGTCGGGGTGGCCGAGCGATACCGTGAGCGGATCCAATTTGCCGCCCTGGCCCGGGCCGAATACCTGCTCGGCCGCCATTTGCAAGGTGATGGCCTGGATCGACACCCGCACCGCCGGCAATCCGATGCGGTCCTTGTCGGTGAAATCCTTGATGGTCTTCACCGCCGGATTGATGCTGTTGAGATAAAGCGGCATCGAGTTGAGCGCGGCGACCGCCTTCACGCCGAGATTGTCGCGGGTCTTGCCCCAGATGCTGAGCAGCGGACCGACCCCGCCGGAGGCGAAATCGAGATTCCCGGAGATGAGCGCCTCGTTCATCGGCGTTCCGCTGGTGAACTGCACCCATTCGGTCTTGATGTCGAGACCGAGCGCCTTGCCTTGCGCCTCGAGTAGATGCTGCTGTTCGATAATCGTCAGCGGCATGTAGGAAATGCCGAACTGTCGGGCGAGCCGCACCGTGACGCTCTGGGCATCGGTCGCGGATCCGCCCGAAAGGCAGACCAGCGCAGCCAGCAGGATCGCGCGCCACTGGACGTGTACGAGATGGAATCCGTGCAAAGCTCCCTCCCGACCGGCTCGTTTCGAGTGGCCCCGGCGGTCCGGTTCCGGCCGGGGATGCTTCACCGCATCATGTTCGATCCGCACCGCCTAGCACAAGCGGCAACCGGAGGGGATCGAGGCGGTGCGGCATTGCGACACTCGGGTTGGAGCGCATCGCACGGAGAGGCGCCCGGACGACCCACATTGAATTTGCTCGGTTCTCATCTGATGGTCGGCCCATGAATGCTCCTCCGCTTCCCGATCGGGGGCACCTCGCCATCTGCTTCGCCCACGTCGCATACCGGCTCGGCGATTGCTTCGTGCTGCGCAACACCGGGATCCAGTTCTTCGAGCTGCGGACGTTCGACGAGCTCATGGCGCGGATCGGCGAGGCCGACGTGCTGGTCGTATCCGGCTTGTG
>WNGF01004059.1_pt1 | contig 30943 bp, 24 predicted proteins | sample 5400641 | NCBI WGS metagenome assembly WNGF01 (sample SAMN13153371, study PRJNA577476) | soil metagenome | isolation source: 80 cm soil or saprolite under grassland replicate 2 | place: USA:California | collected 2016-06-15 | reverse complement strand
GGGCGGGGTGGGTGGGGCCTTGGGAAACCCGTCGTCGTACGTCGGGACAGGCGTACCGGCAACCGACCGGCGGGCGGTGGGCCAGACAGTCCGATCGGGTTTCCCAAGGCCCCACCCGCCCCACCCGCCCGGTGGATCGACGGCGATTCGGTCGCCATAGTTTCGAACTGAGACACTACGCACCCGGCGAGGCGAGGGTTCATCGTTGACGAAAGCGGGGGTCGAGCAGGTCACGGAGGCCGTCACCGAGGAGGTTGATCCCGAGGACCGCGAGCAAGAGGGCAATGCCGGGAAAGACCGCGGCCCAGGGTGCGGAGGACAGGAACGTCTGGCCGTCGGCGAGCATGGCACCCCAGGACAGCGTCGGCGACTGGGCGCCGAGGCCGAGGAACGACAGCCCGGCCTCCGCGATCATGTTGCTGCCGACGCCGAGGGTCGCCGCCACGAGGAGCGGGCCGAGCGCGTTCGGCAGCACGTGGCGGGCGATGATCGTCCGGTTGGCGGCGCCGAGCGCGCGCGCGGCCTGCACGTACTCCCGCTCCTTGAGCGACAGCGCCGCGCCGCGCATGACGCGAGCGATCGTCGTCCAGCCGAGCGCGACCAGGACCAGCACGACCTTGTCGAGCCCCGGTCGCTCGAAGACCGCGATGAGACCGATGGCGAGGACGAGCGAGGGAAACGCCATCACCACGTCGGTCGCTCGCATGAGAACGCCGTCCAGCGGCCCGCCGTAGTAACCCGCGGCGAGCCCCACCACGCACCCGAGCAGGGCCACCAGCACCTCGACCCCGACGCCGATGGCCAGCGAGACGCGACCGGCCCAGAGCACCCGGGCGAGGAGATCGCGACCGAGCACATCGGTGCCGAACGGATGGGCGCTGGTCGGCCGCTCGAGGGTCGTGCCCCCGCCGCCCGCGATCTCCAGGGGATCATAGGGGGCCAGGATCGGCGCGAACACTGTCGCCCCCGCGAGCACGAGGAGCAAGCCCCCTCCGGCGACGATGCCGCGGTGGCGGGTCAGAGCGCGCATGGCAGTGCGAGGTGAGCCGCGCTCGGCGGCGAGCCGAGCCCTTCAATGATCGAAAATGGCCTAACGAGCCGCACGTGTCCTTGGGTCGATCGCGAGGTACGCGAGATCGACGAGGAGGTTCGCGACGACGTAGACGAGGGCGAAGACGAGCACCGCGCCCATGACGACCGGCAGGTCACGCTGACCGACGGAGGCGACGAGGAGCCGCCCGAGCCCCGGCCAGGCAAACACGGTCTCCGTCAGCGGCGCGCCGACGAGGAGGTCCGCGAGCCCGATGCCGATGACGGTCACGACCGGGATGGCGGCGTTGCGGAGCGCGTGCTTGACGAGCAGGACGGGCTCGGTAAGCCCCTTGGCGCGAGCCGCCGTCATGTAGTCCTGGCGGGTGACCTCGAGCAAGCTGCCGCGGGTCATCCGCGCCACGCTCCCGGTGTGCAGGGCCCCCAGCGTCACCGCGGGCAGCACGAGGTGTCGCCAGTCGCCGCCCCCGTATCCCGACACCGGCAGCCAGCCGAGCGTCACCGCGAACACGAGCGACAGCATCATGCCGAGCCAGAACACGGGCGTCGAGATCCCGAGCACGGCCGTGGCCATGACCGCGTGGTCGACGAGGGAGCTGGGCCGGCGCGCGGCGAGCGCGCCCATCGCGACGCCGGCCACCACGGAGATCAGCGTGGCCGCCGCCGCCAGGCGCAGCGTCGCCGGGGCTCGCTCGGTGATGATCTCGGTCACGGCGCGCTGCTGATGGTACGAGTGACCGAGATCACCACGGACCAGCCTCCCCATCCAGGCGCCGTACTGCGCGGGGAGCGGGCGATCGAGCGCATAGTCGCGCCGGATACGCTCGAGGACCTCGGGATCTCCACGCTGGCCCATGGCGGCGCGCGCGGGGTCGCCGAGCGCCAGCGCATTCAGGATGAAGACGAGGAGCGTGACGCCGAACACCACGGGCACCACCGCCGCCACGCGTCCGGCGACGACGCGCAGCAGCTCGGGCCTCACCGATCCAGCCAGACCTTGCGCAGGGGGGCGAGGAACTCGGGCGCGGTGGACTGCGGGGACCGCTCGAGGCCTTTCACGTAGGGCTTGATCAGGGCGCGGCTCGCGTAGTGGTAGAGCGACACCCACACGGCGTCGTCGATGATCATCTGCTCGGCCTCGTGATAGCGGGCATCGCGAGAGGCGCTGGACGGCATCACGTCGGCTTCGTCGAGGAGCCGGTCGACCCTCGGGTTGCGGTACCGCGACGTGTTGCCGGGAGCGCCGACGTTGCGGGAATGAAAGAGCACCGTCAGGAAGTTCTCGGGGTCCGGATAGTCGGCGATCCAGGCCTGGCGGAAGAACCCCGCGCTGCCCTGGTCCACCAGCTTGAGGTGGGCCGCCCAGTCGAGTCGTCGCAGCTCCAGCGCGATGCCGATCTCCCTGAGCTGCGCCTGCAGGAGCTCGGCGATCCGCTGGTTGGTATCGGTCGTGTTGAAGTGGTAGGCGAGCGGGCTGACCCCCCGGCCGCCCGCGTGCCCGGCCTCGGCGAGCAGCCGGCGCGCGAGGTCACGGTCGAACGCCAGTCGCCTGACCTCCGGGTTGTAGCCGGGCAGCGACGGCGGCAGGATGCCGCGGGCCGCCGTCACGCACCGCTCGAGCAGCCGATCGACGATGATCGACGGGTCGATCGCGTGGGCGATGGCCCGGCGCACGCGAACGTCGTTGAACGGCGCGCGCTCGACGTTGAAGCGCACGGCGTGCGTGCCCAGCGTCGGCCAGATGGCGACGTCGCCGCGAAGCTGGGGATCGCGCTGCGCCGACTGGCAATGGCCCGTGGGGATGTCGGTCAGATCGAGCTGCCCCGCGCGGTACTCGTTGAAGCGCGTGATCTCGGTGGGGATGATCCGAAACATGATGCGCTCGAGCGGCGCGGGACCGCGGAAGTGCTCGGGGAAGCGCTCGAGGACCACCTGGTCGTCCCGACGCCACGAGGCGAAGCGGAAGGCCCCGGTGCCCACGGGGTGGCTGGCGAAGGCGGCGCCGCGCTTGTCGGTCTCTTCCCGCGGCACCACCGAGGCCGCGTCGTACGCCAGCAGGTGCAGGAACGGCGCGAACGGCCGATCGAGCCGGATTTCCACCGTGAGGTCGTCGACCACGTGGATACCCGGGATCTCGGCGGCGCGGCCGGAGATCACGTCACGAGCGCCGACGATCTTCTCGAAGACCCACGGCCGCTTGCCCCGGGCCGCCCGCTCGAAGGAGTACTTCACGTCGGCGGCGCGCATCGTCCGGCCGTTGTGGAAGCGCACGCCGGAGCGCAGCCGGAAGGTATACACGCGCTGGTCAGGGGACACCGTCCAGCTCGCGGCGAGCGCCCCCACGGGGCGCAGCCGATCGTCCAGCTCCAGCAGGGCGTCGAAGACCTGGCGAATCACGGCGGCCGAGGTCACGTCGGTCGCCTCGGCCGGATCCAGCGTCGGCGGATCGGTGACGAACACCGCGCGCAGGGAGCCGCCGGATTTTCGCGTCTCCTGGCCGACGCCGGTGCCGACCGCGGCCAGGACGACCAGCGCCAGCACGCTCCCGGCGAGACGGCGGCCGAGCACCCTCACGGCGCAGCCTCGAGCCACACGGTGCTGAGGCGATGCAGGCCCGTCGGATGCAGGCGGAGCCCCCGCACCTCGGGCCGGGCCACGCCCCAGAGCAGGCGAACGTAAAGCGGGATCCAGGGCATGTCGTCGGCGAGCATCGCCTGCGCGCGCTGGTAGAGGCGCTGGCGCTCGACCCGGAACGACAGCTGGCCGGCACGGATCAACACGTCATCCACGCGTGGGCTCCGGTAGAAGGACAGGTTCGATGCACGAGCCCCCCGCCCCACGCCCTCACTCGTGGACAGCGGGTAGAGAAAGAGATGCGGATCACCGCCGGCGACGAGCGCCTCACCGAGCACGAGCTCGTGCTCGCCGGCCTGCATCGCCGCCCGGGCGACCTCCGGAGGCTCGACGCGCAGCTGGACGCCGATGTCGACGGCCTGGAGCATCACGCGCAGGGCCTCGGCGACCCTGGGAGGATTGACCGTGGTCGGCTCGGTGGACACCAGCAGCGTCGCCTTGTTCTGAGTCCAGCCGCCCTCCCGCAGCAGCGCGGCGACGGCTTCCCGGGTCCCTCCGAGAAGCGGGGGCCCGTCACGTCGAGCCCACACGCCGGGCGGCAGGAACGACAGCAACGGCACCGCCGCACGTCCCAGGGCCAGTCCAAGCACCGGGGGATCGATCGCCGCGGCGATCGCTTGCCGGATCTTCTTGCGCGAGAACGGCTCCTTCTCGGTCTGAAACGCGAGGAAGCCCACGTGTAACCCCGGGATCGAGAGCGCTCCGTCCATCCGACGCGGGGGACCCGGCGGGAACCACACGTCGACCGCCCGCGCATCCATGTCCGTCTCGGCCTGGTCGTCCGAGCCGACCTCCTGGAACACCAGACGTTCGGCCCGCGCGCCGCCGCTCCAGTGGCCGGCCACCGCCTCGAGGACGAGCCGACCCGGACGACCCTCGGCCACGCGGTACGGGCCGCTGCCGACGAGCACGGGACTGCCGTCGGCGCCCGTGGCGGTCTTGGTGATCCCGAAGCCGGGATGGGCGAGCACGGTGAGCAGCGGCGCGTAAGGCTGCGCCAGCACGAGCTGCAGCGTGCGGGCATCGGCCGCCCGTGCTTCCTTCACGATCCCCGGCACACCGCGCAACAGCACGCTCCAGACGACCATGCTCGACGCCGCCCGTCCGCCATCGGCGTCCCGCCACCGCTCGAAGCTGGCCGCCGCCTCCTTCGCCGTGAGCGGTGTCCCGTCGTGGAAGCGCACGCCGTCACGAAGCGTGAAGGACCACACGAGGCCATCGCGCGAGACGGTCCATCGGGTGGCCAGCGCCGGCTCGATGTCGGTCGACGTCTCACGATAGGCGACGAGCGTGTCGAGGACCTGGCGAAGGACGAGCGGGCCCGGTCCTTCGAGCGCCGCCATCGGGTCGAGCGTGGCCGGCACCCCGGCGACGCCGATCCGCACCTCGCGGCGCGGCGTCACGGGTGCGGGCACGGGGGGAAGCGGCGATGAGGGAACAGCCGGCTGTGCGAATACGAGGCCCGGCCCCGGCGACGACAGGGCCAGGAGCATTGCCAGCGCCAGCGCGAACCCGCTCGCCGACATAGCCACTCTTATACGTGGAACCCGCGATGCGTGCCACCCGTTTCGAGGACAAGACGTCATGCGTTGCGGTACAGAACTTGCTCGACACAGTAGCGGAGTGCATCGTCATGCGAGAACGTGCAGGAAAGAGGCAGCGCGGGGGGAAAGCGCAAGAAATCCGGGCACTCGAAGCCCGCGAGAGAGGCGTGTAACCTTGACTTTCTTTTTTGCAGCCGCCTATACTCGGTCAGTCGTGAGTGACGGGCGAGCGGCTCACACGGCATTCGTGAGAAGGGATGGGCTATGAAGGAGTTCGAGAAACGGAGTAGCCCAAATCGCGAGGGGTTTTCGAAGTTCCTCCCCGCCTCCATGTCCGACACCAGCAGTCGTCGGCGGCTCACGGAATACGAGATCCAGGTGCAGGACCTCCAGGCCTACATCCGCTCCCTCGAGGCGGAGACGGTCCATCTGCGCAAGAAGCTCGAGGATTCTCCCAAGGAGTTCATGATCGTCGAGAACAAGCTTCGCGAAGCGAACCGCCAGCTCGTGCAGGCGTTCAACCAGAACGAGAAGCTGGTGAACGCCCTCTACGAGGCGCGCGAGCAGATCACGTCCCTCAAGGAGGAGGTCGACAAGCTGTGCGCGCCGCCATCGACCTACGGCGTGTATCTGTCGGTGAACGAGGACGGCACGGTCAACATCCTGTCGCAGGGCCGCAAGGTCAAGGTCAACCTGCATCCCTCGATCAAGGCCGAGACGCTGAAGCCCGGGCAGGAGCTGATCCTGAACGAGGGACTCAACGTCGTGGAGGCCGCGGGCTACGAGATCCAGGGCGACGTGGTCATCCTGAAGGAGCAGCTCGACATCGAGCGCGCCGTGGTCACCCTGAGGGCCGACGAGGAGAAGGTCGGTATCATCGCCGATCCCCTCCGCACGACGCGGCTCAAGATCGGTGACCACATCCTGATGGACGCCAAGTCGGGCTACCTGCTCGAGCGGCTGCCCAAGAGCGAGGTCGAAGACCTCACGCTCGAGGAAGTGCCGGACATCGGCTACGAGGACATCGGCGGTCTGGGCACGCAGATCGAGGCCATCAAGGACGCCGTCGAGCTGCCGTACCTCTACGCCGACTACTACAAGGAGCACAAGCTCACGCCGCCCAAGGGCGTCCTGCTCTACGGCCCTCCCGGCTGCGGCAAGACCATGATCGCCAAGGCCGTGGCCAACAACCTCGCCGAGAAGATCTCGGAGAAGCGCGGCGAGAAGATCAAGGGCTTCTTCCTCAACATCAAGGGGCCCGAGCTGCTCAACAAGTACGTGGGCGAGACGGAGCGGAAGATCCGCGAGATCTTCACCAAGGCCAAGGAGAAGGCGGCCGAGGACGTCCCCGTCATCGTCTTCTTCGACGAGATGGACGCGCTGTTCCGCACGCGCGGCACGGGCATCAGCTCGGATGTCGAGACCACGATCGTGCCCCAGCTCCTGGCCGAGATCGACGGCGTCGAAGGCCTCAAGAACGTCATCGTCATCGGCGCCTCCAACCGGCAGGATCTCATCGACCCCGCGATCCTCCGCCCGGGGCGGCTCGACGTGAAGATCAAGATCGAGCGGCCGGATCGGGACGCGGCGGGAGACATCTTCGCCAAGTACCTGACGTCGGACATCCCCATCGCCGCCGAGGAGACGAAGCGCCACGGCGGCGACGTCCAGGCCGCCATCGACGAGATGGTCACGGCCACGATCGAGGCCATGTACGCGCTCAGCGAGGAGAACCGTTTCCTCGAGGTCACCTACGCCAACGGCGACAAGGAGGTCCTCTACTTCAAGGACTTCTCGTCGGGCGCGATGATCGAGTCGATCGTCCGCCGGGCCAAGAAGCTGGCCCTCAAGCGCTTCATCGGCGGTGGCCACAAGGGCGTCGGGGGCGAGGACGTCCTCAATGCGGTCCGCGAGGAGTTCAAGGAGAACGAGGACCTGCCGAACACGACGAACCCGGACGACTGGGCGAAGATCGCCGGGAAGAAGGGTGAGCGCATCGTCTACGTCAAGCCGCTGATGGGCGAGACGAAAGAGAAACAGCGCAACGTCGAGAAGATCGTCAACACCGGCCAGTATCTATGAAGAATGGGGGGGACGCGACGTCCCCCCCATTTCCCCCCCGACCGCGGCAGCGGCCGGGGGTTTTTGTCTGTAGTATCTGAGCGGTAATACCTGAGAGGAACACATGGCGATCCCGAAAGTCATGGGCATAGAGACCGAGTACGGGATCACGGTGAAGAACCAGCCCGACTTCAATCCGATCCTGTCCTCGCTGCTCCTCATCAACTCCTACGAGACGTACCGCTCCTCGCGGATCCGCTGGGACTATGAGGCGGAGAGTCCGCTGCGGGACGCGCGCGGCTTCGAGTACATGGAGGAGAAGGATCTCCCCTCCAAGGAGGAGTCGCGTCTCATCAACCTGATCCTGTCCAACGGGGCCCGCTTCTACGTCGACCACGCCCACCCCGAGTACTCGAGCCCCGAGACCACCAATCCCCGGGATCTCGTCATCTGGGACCGAGCGGGCGAGCGGATCCTGAACCTGAGCCGCCAGCGGGCGGAAGCGGTGTCGCCGCCCGAGCAGCGCATCCTGATCTACAAGAACAACACCGACTACAAGGGCAACTCCCAGGGCGCGCACGAGAACTACCTGATGGACCGCAAGGTCCCCTTCGCGCGCATCGTCCAGCACATGATGCCGTTCTTCGTGACGCGGCAGATCTACACCGGCGCCGGCAAGGTGGGCGCGGAGAACAACGCCGACCCCTGCGACTATCAGATCTCCCAGCGCGCGGATTTCCTGGAGACCGAGGTCGGCCTGGAGACCATGCACTCCCGGCCCATCGTGAACACGCGCGACGAGCCGCACGCCGACCCCGAGAAGTACCGGCGCCTGCACGTCATCGTGGGCGACGCCAACATGAGCGAGGTGACCAACTATCTGAAGGTCGGCACCATGGCCATCGCGCTCAGCATGGTCGAGGACGATTTCATCGATCGCGACTTCTCGCTGGAGAGCCCGGTCGCGGCCTACCGGCGAGTCTCGCGCGACCTCGCGTGCCGGGACGTCCTGCGCCTCAAGGACGGCCGCTCGCTGACCGCCATCGACATGCAGCGCGAGTTCCTGGCGCTCGCCCACCGGTACTACGCGGACCGCGAGCACGAGCCGTGGGTGCGCGACGTTCTCGCGCGGTGGGAGCACACGCTCGACCGGCTCGCCGAGGATCCCACGCAGCTCGGCCGGGAGCTCGACTGGGTCATCAAGCAGCAGCTCATCGAGAACTACATGGCCAAGCACGACCTCGAGTGGAACGACTCGCGCATCCAGATGATCGACCTCCAGTATCACGACATCCGTCCCGGCAAGGGCCTCTACTACAAGCTGGAGGAGTCCGACGCCGTCGAGCGGATCGTCACCGACGACGAGATCTCCAAGGCGATCTACGATCCTCCCAAGGACACCCGCGCCTACTTCCGCGGGATGTGCCTGCAGCGCTATGCCGACGAGATCGTGTCGGCGAGCTGGGACTCCGTGATCTTCGATCTCAAGGAAGGCCCGCTGAAGAAGATCTTCATGCTGGAGCCGCTGCGGGGCACCGAAGCGCACGTGCGACAGCTCCTCACGGAATCGCCGACCGCCGCCGATCTGCTGAAGAACATCGCGCGGCCCACCGCGGGCGTATGAACATCGAGCGAGGATTCGGCCGGCAGCGGGCGTTCGGCGACGACACAACCTCGAGCTTCCTCGAGCTGCTTCAGCGCCAGTCGCCCCATCTCCTGCCCGAGCTCAAGACGGGCGGCGACGGCCTGGTGGGCATCCCCCACGGCACGACGGTGCTCGCCATCCGCTACCGCGAGGGCGTGATCATGGCGGGTGACCGGCAGGCGACCGCCGGGTTCCAGGTGGCGAGCCGGCGGATGGAGAAGATCTTCAAGTCGGACGACCTGTCCGGCATCGGCATCGCGGGCGCCGCCGGCCCGGCCATGGAGATGGCCAAGCTCTTCCAGACCGAGCTCGAGCACTACGAGAAGGTCGAGGGCGACAACCTCTCGCTCGAGGGCAAGGCCAACAAGCTCGGCCAGATGGTGCGGATGAACCTGGGCGCGGCCCTCCAGGGGCTGGCCGTGGTGCCGATCTTCGCCGGCTTCGACGACAAGAGCGGCGTCGGGCGGCTGTTCAAGTACGACATCACCGGCGGCCGCTACGAGGAAACGGACTATGACTCCCAGGGCTCCGGGTCGAAGGACGCGCGCGACTCCCTGAAGAAGCTCTGGCGCCGCGACATGAGCCGGGAGGACGCCCTCCGGGTCGCCCTGGAAGCCCTGATCGACGCCGCCGACGAGGACGTCGGCACGGGTGGTCCCGATCTCGTGCGCGGCATCTTCCCCACGCTCAAGACCATCACGCGGAGCGGCTTCAACGACGTCCCCGAGGATGAAGTCCGGCGCGTGTGCGAAGCGATCCTCGGCGAGCGCACGAAAGCCGAGAAGGCCTGAGCGTCATGCCCCTGCCCTACTACGTCAGCCCCGAGCAGATGATGAAGGACAAGGCGGAGTATGCCCGCAAGGGCATCTCGCGCGGCCGCTCCATCGTCACGCTCGAGTACCGCGAGGGGATCCTGCTCGTCGCCGAGAATCCCTCGACGCTGCTCCACAAGATCTCCGAGATCTACGACCGGATCGCGTTCGCCGGGGTGGGCAAGTACAACGAGTTCGAGAACCTCCGCATCGCCGGAATCCGCCATGCCGACGTGAAGGGATACTCGTACAGCCGGGGTGACGTCACCGCCAAGGCGCTGGCCAATGCCTACTCCCAGGCCCTTGGGAACATTTTTACCCAGGACATCAAGCCCTTCGAGGTCGAGGTCCTGGTGGCGGAGGTCGGCGACGCCAACGGCGCCAAGAGCGAGATCTACCACATCCTCTACGACGGCACGATCGAGGACGAGAAGAACTACGCGGCCATGGGCGGCCAGGCCGACGAGATCCGCCGCTTCCTCAAGGATCACTTCCAGGACGCGATCGGGCTCGAGGAGGCCGTGCAGCTCGGGATCCGCGCGCTCAACGTCACCCAGAACAAGTCCCTGAGCGAGCGCGATCTGGAGGTCGCCGTCCTGGACCGCACCAAGCTGCGGCGCAAGTTCCGCCGCATCCCTCCCGAGGCCCTCTCGCAACTCATGGGCACCGCCCCGTAGCTTCGTGCTACGCTGGGCCTAAGGATGATGGCGCGATGAAGCGCAGGATCTTCGGCCTCGAGAACGAGTACGGCCTGACCTGCACGCTGAACGGCCAGCGCCGGTTGTCCCCCGACAACGTCGCCCGGTACCTGTTCGAGAAGGTCATCCCCGGCGCCCGCAACGCCAACGTCTTCCTGGAAAATGGCGCGCGCCTCTACCTCGACACCGGCTTCCACCCCGAGTACGCCACGCCCGAGTGCGACGACGTCAAGGAGCTCGTCATCCACGACAAGGCGGGCGAGCGCATCGTGGAGGACCTGCTCCACCAGGCCGAGAAGCGGCTGCGCGAGGACGGGATCTCGGGCAACATCCTGCTCTTCAAGAACAACACGGACTCCGCCGGCAACTCCTACGGCTGCCACGAGAACTACCTGGTCAGCCGCGACGTGAGCTTCCAGCGGCTGGCCGAGGCGCTCATCCCGTTCTTCGTCACGCGCCAGATCTTCGCCGGCGCCGGCAAGGTGCTGCAGACGCCGCGCGGCTTCCACTACTGCCTGTCCCAGCGCGCCCAGCACATCTGCCAGGAGATCTCCGGCGCCACCACGTCGTCGCGGTCCATCATCAACACCCGCGACGAGCCCCACGCCGATGCCGAGCGCTACCGGCGGCTGCACGTGATCGTGGGCGACTCCAACATGTCGGAGATCGCCACCTATCTGAAGATCGGGACCACCGCGCTCGTGCTCGACATGATCGAGGACGGCTTCTTCGACCGCGATTATTCGCTGCAGTCGCCCGTCCAGGCGATCCGCGACATCTCCCACGATCCGACGCTGCGCGAGACGATCAAGCTCAAGGACGGTCGGAGCATCTCCGCGCTGCAGCTCCAGCTCGAATATCTAGAGTACGCGACGCGCTACGTCGCCTCCATCGACGCGGATCCGGTCACGCAGGACGTCCTCGCCCGCTGGACCGACGTGCTGGAGAAGCTGGAGAGCGATCCCCTCCAGCTCGGGCGCGAGCTGGACTGGGTCATCAAGCGGGAATGGATCGAGAGCTACATGTCGCGCAACCGGCTCTCGTGGCGCGATCCCAAGATCTCGCTCATGGACCTGCAGTACCACGACATCCGGCCCGACCGAGGCCTCTACTACCGGTTGGCCGCGCGGGACGCGTCGACTGGGTCTACCTCAAGCTCAACGACCCGGAGCGCGAGACCATCCTCTGCAAGGACCCGTTCCAGTCCCACGACGAACGGGTCGCCCGCCTGATCCGCTCGTTCTGACGCGCGAGGGGGCCCGGACGGTCCCCGCCGACCTGCGTCACCTCGGCATGGCGGGCTGGTATGCGCTCCGGCTGGCCCTCGATCGGCAGGACGTCCGCCACACGTACCGCTACAACCGCCACCTCGAGCAGGTCTCCGTCATTGATCGCGCGTTTCGCCGCTTCTTCCGGGACAACCCGCGCATCGCCACCGCGCTGTCGACGCCGATGCTGTTCATCGACGAGATGCCGGACCTCGCCGGACTGTCGTCCTGTCCAGAGGGCAGTCTCGGGCGCGAGTATCACCGGCTGAACGTCGCGTACGACACCGGACGGATGGACTCGCTCCGCTCGCTACGCCTGGCGACGATGCCGCACGAGCGGATCGCGCTCGATCGGGCACGCGGCGAGCCGCTCGGCGACGAGGCCGCGCGCCTGGACTGGCTGCGCTGCCGGCGCAACCTCTACATGACCACGAGCCACGACCTCATGCACCTCGTGGCCGGATGTGACATGTCGCTGGAGGGCGAGGCGCTGGTCGCCATGTACCAGTTCCACCATCTCCAGATGCCGCAGAACTTCATGAACATGGCCATGGCCCGGCTCGGGCTCGCGCTGTCGCTGCACGTATCCCAGATCCGCCGCATCCGCGCCGCCCGCCGCCGCGTCGCGGCCTCCATGAACCCCCTCCACGCCGACTGGCCGATGCTGTGGCCGTTGCCGATGCCCGAGGTCCGCCGGCAGATGATGCTGCCGCCGGAGGGACTCCAGAAGGCTCCGCCCGACGGTCGTTGAGCGGAGCGCGCCGTCAGAGAGACGATCAAGCTCGAGGAGAGCCGGCGCATCTCCGCGTTCCAGCTCCAGCTCGATTACCTCCAGTACGCGCCGCGCCGTCAATTCGGCCCGAAGCTCCTGCACACCGTGGGGGATCGAGGGGAATGCGTACCGGCCGCGTTGCGGAGCGGGGTCTCGCTCGTTAGGATGCGCGCATGCCCACGAAGCTCTCGCGTCTCCACCGGCCCGACGGGATGTCGATGGAGTCGTGGCAGACGGCACTCCGCCGCCAGTTCGGGCGTGAGCAGCGATTCTCGCTGAAGAACACAGGAACACATCCGGTCTTCTCCGAATTCGAGGTCACCAACCCGCAGACCCGGAATGCCTACCGGGTCGTGATACGCGGTAGCGAGCCGGGAACCAACTTCTGCGCGTGCCCGGACTTCGCGACGAACGCGCTGGGGACGTGCAAGCACATCGAGTTCACGCTCGGGCGGCTCGGGCGAACGCGCGAGCGGCGCCGGGTGCTCGCGCGGGCCTTCGAGCCACCGTTCAGCGAGGTCTACCTCCACTACGGCGCGGACCGTCGGGTGCGATTCCGACCCCGCGCGGGCGCGCCCGCGGCGCTGCTCGAGCTGTCGAGGCGCTATTGCGACGGCGGAGGAACGCTGCGCGCGGAGGCGTTCGCCCACTTCGACACGTTCCTCTCAGCGGCGGCCCGTCTCGATCCCGATCTCCGTTGCTACGAGGACGCGCTCGGCTTCGTCGCCCAGGTCCGCGACACTGCGCGACGGCAGGAGACGCTCAGGAAGGCGTTTCCGCGTGGTCTTCGCAGCGCGGCGTTCAAGGATCTCGTCCGCCTGCCGCTCTATGACTACCAGCGGGAAGCCGCCCTCTTCGCCAGCCGTGCGGGGCGGTGCCTGATCGGCGACGACATGGGCCTGGGGAAGACCATCGAGGCGATCGCCGCCGTGGAGATCATGGCGCGGCACTTCGGTGTCGAGCGCGTGCTCGTCGTGTGCCCAACGTCGCTCAAGCACCAGTGGGAGCGTGAGATCGCCCGGGTCGTCCATCGGCCGAGCCGGGTGATCGGCGGATTCCGTCGTGGCCGCGAGGAGGGGTTCCGCGCCGAGAGCTTCTACAAGATCACCAACTACGACACCGTGCATCGGGATCTCGACCTGATCGCCGCCTGGTCGCCGGACCTCGTGATTCTCGACGAGGCGCAGCGCATCAAGAACTGGAGCACGCGGACCGCGCGCAGCGTGAAGAAGATCGCCTCGCCCTACGCGATCGTACTCACGGGCACCCCGCTCGAGAACCGGCTGGAGGAGTTGATGTCGATCGTCCAGTTCGTCGATCAACACCGGCTCGGGCCGACCTTTCGCTTTCTGCACGACCACCAGGTCCTCGACGACTTCGGCAAGATCGTCGGCTACCGCAATCTGGACGACATCGGCACGACCCTCGCGCCCGTCCTCATCCGCCGGCGGAAGGAGGAAGTGCTTCGCCAGCTCCCCGAGCGACTGGAAAAACGGTTCTTCGTGCCGATGACGCCCCAGCAGATGCAGTACCACGACGACAACCGCGAGATCGTCGGCAAGCTCGTCGCCAAATGGCGACGCTACCGCTTCCTGTCGGAGACCGACCAGCGGCGGCTGATGATCGCGCTCCAGAACATGCGGATGGCCTGCGACAGCACATACCTCTTGGACCAACGCACGGATCACGGCGCCAAGGCCGATGAACTGGCCACGCTGCTGGACGAGATCTTCGAGCGCCCGGACGCCAAAGCCGTGATCTTCAGCCAGTGGCTGAGGATGCACGAGGTGCTGATCCGCCGGCTCCAGCGCCGGCCGTGGAGCCACGTCCTCTTTCACGGCGGGATCGAGAGCGCCAAGCGCCAGGATCTCGTCGACCGGTTCCGCGACGATCCGCGCTGCCGCGCGTTCCTGTCGACGGACGCGGGCGGCGTGGGTCTCAACCTTCAGCACGCGTCGGTGGTCGTCAACGTCGACCTGCCCTGGAACCCCGCCGTTCTCGAACAGCGAATCGGTCGGGTGCACCGCCTGGGCCAGACGCGACCCGTGCAGGTGGTGAGCTTCGTGGCCAAGGGCACGATCGAGGAAGGGATGCTGTCGGTCCTGGGCTTCAAGCGCTCGCTCTTCGCCGGCGTTCTCGACGGTGGCGAGAGCGACATCTTCCTCGGCGGCAGCCGCCTCAAGCGCTTCATGGACAGCGTCGAGAACGTGACCGGCGGCATCCCCGCCCCCACCGTCGAGGAGCCGGGCGAGCCCGCCGCGGCTGAGCCCCTCCCAGCCGACGAGAGCGTCAATGGGGAGGACGACGAGGCCGTGGCCCCGGCCGTGATGCCTTCACCGGCCGACCCCCTGAGCAGTCTCCTCCGAACCGGTGTCGATCTGCTCACGCACTTCGCGTCGGCGGCCGGAACCGGTCAAACGCCAGCCGGAGCAACGCCGTCGCGGTTATTCGAGCGAATCCACGACGAGCGTTCGGGCCAGAGCTATCTGAAGATCCGAATGCCGGAGCCGGAAGTCGTGGACCGCGTCGCCCAGGCCCTTCAGGCGCTCCTTGAAAGCCTCCGTCGCTGACTCCGTTCATGCATCGCGCGGAGGAGGATGCGAGAACATAGGCGGGACAAAGGCCCTCTTGACGTAACAGCCCGTCTCGGTATCCGGCGACGGCGGTCGCGTCACGGCTTTCTCCGTCACGGCTTTCTCTCGATACAGAATTTCCGCCGGAACGGAGAGCGACGGAGCGGGGAGCGACGGTGAAACGGTGTGCGGCGTTGTCCAAACGTGGAGGGATGGCTCGGAGTAATTACCTTAATTCTGGCTGATTGTCCGACGATGTAAAGGCTGTGAATATCTCACCGGCGGAGCAACGCCTTGAACCATTCTCTAATCCGGAACGTCAGCCCTCTCGACCATCCGAAGAAATCCCGTGCGATTTGCTCACCGTGCCTCGTTATCTCCGCGTCCCTCCAAGCGCTTAGGTACTGATCCTGCAACAGCCGGGTCCTCGTAACCACCGGGAGCTGATTGAACTCTTCAAGCGTGAACTGGTAGGACACCAGGTCGTTGTGGACGCTGTAATAGGCGTTCTGTCGCCCGAAAGCGTCGGTCTTCTCCTTGACTGCCACGACCAGGAGAATCAGCGACGCGACCCCAATCAGTATCGATCCGGTCTTTATGTAGCCTTGGATCAGCACGCTGACGGCAATGGCAATCGTGTTGACGGTAAGCGTCAGCACCCAGGCGTACGGCCACGCGCCCATCTCGTCTCAGTTATCTTCCGCTTCTTTTCACTAAATCTTGGAGTAAATGGCTCGCCGCAAAAACAAAGAATCGAGTGGTTTTCGCGGCAGGACTTCTCAATCCATGCCATACGGCCCTCGATGTCCGACGCGCCCATCCCCGCATTAATGTATCCCTTTCCCTGCCAATTCGCACCGCTCAGAAAACCGGCCAGCCATTCTGCATGTGCCACCGAGTCGAACGAAGGAGTGCCGGAGCGCCGCGAAATATCACGGGTCTCAAGAAACTTGCCACAACTGATTATTCCGGCTCCGGAAACAAAAATCCCACTCTGAGCCTCAGCATTCAGGGCACCAGCCACGGACCACACTAGCGTGACGACGCAGAGGCTGCGCAGCACTCTCATAGATCACCTCGTCGGATCCTGGATTCCGCGCCGCAAATCTACCGCCCCGGCGCTCGATCACTTTCGGCGCCACCCTCGGCGTCGGATGCGGCTCCTTGGGCTACGCGACGATTTTCGATAAATTCCAGATCGCTGAATCCGCGTCGAGTGTTCGCCGCACCACTTACCGCCCCGGCGTCGCGTGTACAACCAGGCTTCAGGCATCGCGCCATTTTCGTGAACCTCCTTTCCTCTAGAGTCCTTGAGGATTCAAAGTCATCGTGAACGAGTCAAGTTTCATGCAGCGAGTTTCGCCTCGGAGCACCACTGGTCCATGGCGTTCTCGAGTCGATCGAAGGCCCGGCGCAGATGACCGTCGTCACGAGCCACGTCCAGCATCACGAGGGCCAAGCCCGGCCGAAACAGGCGCGCGTGGGTGCGGGTGAAGAACAGCGCGACGCGAAATCCGTGAGGCGTCACGCGATACCGGTGGGTGCGCGGCAGAGCATAGGCGGGGCAAAGGCCCTCTTGACGTAACAGCCCGTCTCGGTATCCGGCGACGGCGGTCGCGTCACGGCTTTCTCCGTCACGGCTTTCTCTTGATACAGCGCGGACAACCGGATCGTCAAGAGCTAGCGCAGAGCTGGCGTAGGGCCAGCCGCTCTTGGCGGATGCGCCGCGCCACCCCCAGAGTCCGGCGGACAGACCACCAACGCAAACGGCTGGCGGGAACGAGCAGCCAGGCGCATATGTCAGTGGCCAGGGGTGGCCCGACCGATGCGAGGGGAGGCGGGATGCGATCCACTCCCTTAGCGGGAAGCGCGAGCCCGGCGAGGATCTCCTGGATCTCCTGCGGGTCCTCAACGGTGGCATCAAGCGCAGGCGCCCGGACCGTACCCCGGTGCCGTCCAACATCACGTTCAACCGGACACCTGGCTGGCATTCGCTCGCCGCGGCCGGTCAACGCGACCATTACACGGCCGGGGACAGGCAGCGCGCGGACATCGGCCGCGACAGTTCGCGGCGCGGGGTCCCGAGAGTCAGCAGCGATTGAATGAGCAGATCGCTCACCACGGCAAGCGACCGTATCCGATTGGATGCATGAGAGACGATGAGCCGAGCGAGTCGGAGGCCGCGTGGTTTTTTGCTTGACACGTTTTCGCAACCGCACTTCTCGCGCGCCCGCAGTCCTCGCAAATTCAGCCTGTGCGAGCCGCGCGGGCCCGACGATGCCGCTGAGCTGGCGCTCACACAGAAAAATCATAGTTCGCCCCGAAATCGCTTGCAGTGGAGGCTCCCAAGTCGGCCCAAAACCGGGGTGTACAGTCGTCCCACCAGCAAGGGGGACTACACCGATGGAAATCAGCACGCTGCACGTCGTCGCGACCGCGGAACCCATCGCAGAGCTCGATCGTCTCGGCGACGAGATCGCCGAGCTGGCCGCCCACCTCGACGCCGCCACCGCACGCCTGCTCGAGCTGATCCGCGAGTTCGACGCGCGCGGCGGCTGGAACCACGGTTTTCGTTCCTGCGCCCACTGGCTCAGCTACCGCGTCGGCATGAGGCTGGGCGCCGGCCGCGAGCATGTCCGGGTGGCGCGCGCGCTCGGCTCCCTGCCGCGGTTGGCGGACGCGCTCGTACGTGGCGAGCTGTCCTATTCCAAGGTGCGGGCGCTCACTCGCGTGGCCACGCCGGAAACCGAGGAGCGGCTGCTGGCCGTCGGCAGGGCGGGCACCGCGTGTCACGTCGAGCGCATCGTCCGTGGGTGGCGTCGCGTCGACCGGATAGCCGAGGCGCAAGAGGCCGCTCGCCACCACAAGGCGCGCGCCCTGCACGTGTATCAAGACGAAGACGGTATGGTCGTCATCCGCGGGCGCCTGACGCCCGAGCAGGGGGCGGTGGTCATGCAGGCGCTGGCGGCGGCCGGCGAGACGCTGTACCAGCGGATGCGCGCCGCGGACCCGCCGATCTGGCCCAGAGACGTTCCCGCGGGAACGCCCTCGATGGAGCAGCAGCGGGCGGACGCGCTCGCCCTGCTCGCCGAGGCCGCCCTGCACCACGGGCTCGATCCCGGCGCCCCGGGTGAGCGCTACCAGGTGGTGGTCCACGTCGACGCAGCAGTGCTGGCCGATCCCGAGGCGCCGGGACAATCCTTGCTCGATGGCGGCACGCACGTTCCCGCGGAAACCGCCCAGCGCCTGGCCTGCGACGCGACCCGGGTGATCATGCGGCACGACCCGGACGGGCGGATCGTCGAAGTCGGCGCCCGCACACGCACGATTCCGCCGGCGATTCGGCGCGCGCTCCACGACCGCGACCGCGGCTGCCGCTTTCCGGGCTGCGGGCTGCCGTTCGGCCAGGGCCATCACATCTGCCACTGGGCCCACGGCGGTCCCACCACACTCTCCAATCTCGCGATGCTGTGCCGGCATCATCACCGCGCGGTCCATGAAGAGGGCTACCGCGTGGAACGACACTCCGACGGCGCGTTGAGCTTCAGGAGACCGGACGGACGACTGCTACCGGACGTTCCCCCGGCGCCAGCGGTGCCCTGCGATCCCTCCCGAGCGCTTCAAGCGAAGAACGAGGCGGCGGGCCTCCGGTTGCGCGCGCGAACCGCGTGCCCGGGCTGGCAAGGCGAGCGTCTCGACGTGGGCTGGGCGATTGATGTCTTGCACCCGCGAGCGGTGAGGCCCCGAGCCATCGGCGAATAGCGCCTGCCCTCAAGGCTAAGCCGCACCGACCTAGCGGCCTAATCGCCACTGGTCATACGGCACGGATCTCTAGGAGCGCGCCAGGGACTACGCCGAGTACGCGCCGCGCGAGCTCATCGGCCGGCACGTTTCCGACCGGCACCGCCGCGTCGATCAGCACCCACGCGCGCAGCGGGACACGGGCGCCGACGAGCTCGACGAGGGTGCCGCCGGCGAAGGCGGCGTGGGCAGCGTTGGCAGGATGCAGACGCACGATCCGCCGGCGGCTCACCGAGCCGGCCTCGTACTGGGGCAGGTCGGTGGCGAGGACGGTGAGGCAGAAACGCGATCGGCGGAGGGCTTCGCGGCGCGCGGACGTCGCCGCCACATCGACCTCCAGCGCTTCCCCCTGCAGGACCACACCATAGACCTCTCGCGCGCGTGTGAGCGACACCAGGCCCTCGCGCACGTCCGCCGCGACACGCTCGGCGTCGCGATCGAGCGGGTCGCCGTAGCCGCCGCCGCCCGCGGACTGGAGCACGAGCACGTCGTCACGCACCATGCGAAAGCCGCTGACTTTCCCGGGCGTCGGGAACTGGAGCGCGTCGCCGTTCCGGAGGACGTGCGAGCCGACCGGCACTCCCGAGCGACCGCCCAGGACCCCGAAGGCCGGGACCACCGCGCCGTCGCCGAGGACGGAGTAGGCAGCCTCCGGTCCGGTCAGCCGCAGCTCACGGCGCATGGCGAGGCCGCCGCGCCGGCGGCCATCGCCGCCGGAATCCGTGGCCATCGCGGAGGACTCGATCACCAGCGGGAACCGGCTCTCCAGCACTTCCGTCGGCTGCACGGTGTTCAGATCGCCCCAGTCGATCGAGGCCATCGCGCTCGGCCCGTCGTCCTCGGCGAAGGCGCCGTTGCCGCCCGAGGCCCATTCGTAGTGGACGAACTGCCGCTGCGTCCGGGGGTGGATGCCGCCCACGAGGTTGTGGAACGACGTCCGGAAGAGATCGCCGGCGACGAGGTCGGGCACGATCTGCGCGAGGGCGCCGACCATGACCGCGATCACGCGCTTGCGGATCTCGCCGTGGGAGCCCGCGGGCGCGTGCGGCCTGACGTTCACGATCGTGCCCTCGGGCGCCACGACCTCGATCGGCCTGAAGGATCCATGGTTGAGCGGCGCCTCGGGGTCGAGGACCGATTTCAGCGTGATGAAGACGGATGCGGCGGTCACGGCCAGCGTCGAGTTCACGGGCGCCGGCACCTGGGGCGAGGCGCCCGTGAAGTCGGCGGTCAACCGATCGCCCCGGATGCGGAGGCTCAGCGGGAGCAGCAGCGGCTCGAACCGTCCCTCGGGAAAGGTCTCCAGATAATCCTCGAAGTAGACCTCGCCGTCGGGCAGGCCGGCGATCCGCTCGCGCATCCGCGCTTCCGAGCGCTCGAGGTTGAGCCGGATGCACTCGAGCAGCGTCGTGAGCCCGTAGCGGCCGACGATCTCGCGGATGCGGTGCTCGGCGGTCTTGCAGGCGGCGAGGCCGGCGTGGAAGTCGCCCAGCCGCTCGTCGGGCACGCGCATGTTGTCGAGGATGAGGTCCATGGCCGCGCGGTTGACCCGGCCCCGCTCGACGATCTTGATCGGCCGGATGCGCAGCCCTTCCTGGTAGATCTCGGTGGCGAGCCCCGAGAGGCTGCCCGGGGTCATGCCGCCGACGTCGGCCCAGTGCTCGCGCACGGCCGGGAAGAGGATCAGCCGCCCGTCCTCGAAGAGCGGATGGATGAGCGTGACGTCGTTGAGGTGAGTCCCGCCGCGGTAGGGATCGTTGAGGAGGATCACGTCGCCGGGGGCGAGATCGTCACCGAACTCGGTCATGGCCGCCTGCACCGACCACGGCAGCGGCACCACGTGGGCTCCGATGTCCTCGGACTGCGCGACGACCTGGGAGGCGGCATCGAAGAGCCCGCAGGAGAAGTCCTTGGCCTCGTAGATCGCCACCGAGCGGGCCGTCCGGAAGACCGTCGCCCGCATCTCGCGCACGATCGAGATGAGGCCCTCGGTCACGACCTCGAGCGTGATGGGATCGATCATCGTTGCACCTCGAGGACCAGGTTGCCGTGCGCGTCCGGCCAGGCCCGGAAGCCGGGCGGGACGACCGTGGTGGTGCCCGGCTCTTCCACGAGGGCCGGGCCGGTCACGGCCGCCTCGGTGACGAGCCGGTCGCGGGCAAACACCGGCGTCGACGTGAAGACGCCGTCGAACGCCACGTCGCGCGCGCCGGTCCGGGCCGCCTCCGGCGCGCCGCCGCCCGCGGAGCGGCCGGGCAGTCGCGGCTTGGGCACGACCCCGTACGCCGAGAGACGGAAGGAGACGATCTCCACGGGATCCTCGACGGCGTGGGAATAGCGGGCCTCGTGTGCCCGGTGGAAGGCGCGCTCGACATCGGCGATCGAGGTGAGCGCGTCGCCGAACGGCACCGACAGCTCGAAGGCCTGACCGACATAGCGCATGTCGAGCCGCGACTCGAATCGGATCTGCCCCTCTCCGAACCCGTCGGCGACGAGCCGGCCCACGGCCTCGTCGCGAAGCTCGGCGAAGGTACGCGTCAGCTCGGCGAAGTCGAGATCGGCCATGGCCGTGAGCCGGGTCCGGACGTAGTCGTGGCGAACGTCGGCCACCAGCAGCCCGAACGCCGAGAAGTTCCCCGGCAACGGCGGCACCACGACCCGCGCCATCCCCAGCTCCTGGGCGATGAAGGCGGCGTGCATGGGGCCGGCGCCGCCGTAGGCGAACAGCACGAAGGCCCGCGGGTCGTGGCCGCGCATGACCGAGACTTCCTTGATGGCCCCGGTCATCTTGGCGACCGCCAGCTTGAGGACCCCGTCGGCCATGCGGACCGGGTCGAGGCCGAGCGCCGCGCCGAGACGCTCGATGGTGGCGCCCGCGCGGTCGGCGTCGAGCCGGATCTGCCCGGCCAGAGGCGTCGCGGTCCCCAGCCGGCCGAGCACGATGTTCGCGTCGGTGACGGTCGGCTCCGAGCCTCCGCGCCCGTAGGCGGCCGGCCCCGGCACGGCCCCGGCCGAGCGCGGGCCCACGTTGAGGAACCCGCCACCCCCCACCCAGGCGACGCTGCCCCCGCCGGCGCCGATCGAGTTGATGTCGATCTGGAGCACCTTGTTGGGCAGCGTCCCGATGTGCCCCTCCGTGGTCATCGCGAACCGACCATCCTCGACGAGGCAGACGTCGGTCGACGTGCCGCCCATGTCGTAGGTGATCAGGTCACGGTAGCCCCCGGCGGCGCCGACGAAGGCGGCGCCGATCACGCCGGCCGCCGGGCCCGACAGCATCGTGTGGACCGGAAACTCGGAGGTCGTGGCGACCGACATGGTCCCGCCGTTCGACGTCATGATGGCGACGTCCTTGCGGTAGCTCTGCTCGGCGAGACGGCTCTCGAGCGAGCGGAGGTACCGTCCGACGCGTGGCGCCACGTACACGTTCAGGACCGTCGTGGTGAAGCGCTCGTACTCCCGGTACTCCGGCAGCACCTCCGACGACGTCGACACGACGAGCTCGGGGGCGGCCTTGCGGATCGCCTCCTTGGTGGCGCGCTCGTTGGCGTCGTTGGCGTAGGCGTGCAGATAGCACACGGCCACGGCCTCGATCCCGCGCGCGCGGAGGGCGTCGACCAGGGTCGCGATGGCGTCGGGCTCCACCGCGCGGCGCACGGTGCCGTCGAAGAGGGTACGCTCGTCGACCTCGAGGCAGCGCGAGCGGGGCACGAGGAACGGCGGCCGCGTGGCCTTGATGTTGTAGAGCACGACGCGGTTGCCCCGCCCCACCTGCAGCACGTCGCGGAAGCCGCGCGTGACGAGCACGGCCGTGGGCGCGCCGCTCCGCTCCAGTACAGTGTTCGTCGCGATCGTCGTCCCGTGGGCGATCCTGGCGACCCGGCCGAGGTCGGCGCCAAGTCGCGCGATGCCGGCCATCATCCCTTCGGCGTGGTCGTGCGGCGTGGACGGTGTCTTGGCGAGCGCGACGCGTCCCGTGGTCTCGTCGTAGAGCACGAGGTCCGTGAAGGTGCCCCCGACGTCGATGCCGAGCCAGAGCATGCGTTCGGCTAGCGTCGCGCTCGCCGCGGGCGCCCACGTACGGCCGCGGGCGTGGCCGGCCGCGCCGAGCCGTCGGGGATCACGGCCACCGCGTCGATCTCGATCACCAGGCCGGGAAGCGCGAGCTTGCGGACCTCGACGATCGTGCTGGCCGGGCCATTCGCGGGAAAGGCCTTCACGCGGACGGCCGCGACCTCGTCGAAGGAGCGCATGTCGGTCACGTACACCGTCACGCGGACGACGTCGTCGAGCGTGGCGCCGTTGGCGGCCAGCATCACGCGCAGGTTCTCGATGGCCTGTTTCGTCTGCGACGCCGCGTCCGTGCCGACGAGCCGGCCTCGCGCGTCCATGCCCACCTGGCCCGAGAGAAAGAGCAGCGCCGAGCCGGCCTCGACTTTCACGCAGTTCGAGTAGTAGGGCCGGATCGGCGGCGCGACCCCGGCCGGGTTCATCGCGATCTTGCGTGTCGTCGTCGGCATGCCGCGGCTCCTCTACTCGACCTCGATCTCGAGGTCGTGGACACGGTGGCCGCTGATCGGATTGAGGTCCATGGGGCAGGCGCTGACCGCCACGATGAGATCCATCAGCGCGGTCAACTCGACGACGTCGCCGGGCTTCGCCAGTGAGGTGTCGAACTCGACGCGGCCCTCCGGATAGCGCATGTGCTGGAAGAAGTTCAGCGGGTGCGGCAGCTGGTGGCGCTCGATCCGCCAGGGCGCGAGGGCCTCCAGGAAGTTATCCGAGCACGAGCGATGGCCCGTGACCCCGAAGTCGTATTCGTACCGCCACGGGTCGCAGGCCGGGATCAGGAGATCGTGGCGCCCCGTGTCGTCCCGGGTGATCGTCAGCATGGGTCGACGGCGGTTGGAGCGGAGCTGGTCACCGGCGGCCGGAAACAAGTGCCCGATCGAGACCAGCGTGTGGGTCGTGCTGAACGTCTCGGTCAGATCGGCCGCATTGAAGGCCACGAAGTCGGCGACCTGGCGGCCCTCGACGTTTCGGATGACGAGCCGCTGACCAGCGCCGAGCGTGGTGGCGCGTCCCGTCCCGGCCGCGATGCGAAGGGGCGCGGCCATCAGCGACGGCCGGCTACTTCTTCTTCCGCTGCTCGAGGCCCTTGAGCAGACGCTCCGCTTGGTCGATGTTCTTTCGCGCGTTCGCGTGCTGCGGGTCGAGGTCGAGGACGACCTTCCACTCGGTGATCGCCTGCGGCAGGCGCTCCTCTCGGTAGAGACGGATGCCTTCCCGGTAGTGCTGCTCCACGAGGCGGCCCTTCATCTGTTGCAGCAGCTTGGGCACATCCTCGTAGTCGGGCTGCAGCCGCGCCAGCGTGGTGAGGGTCCGGTAGGAGCCGTCGTAGTTCTTCTGGTCGAGCTGGGCCTTGCTCTGCCGGTACAGGACGAGCTTCTTGAGGCTCAACCCCTCGCGGTGGCCGGGATCGCCGCTCAGCAGCTTGTCGAGGTCACCGAGGGCGACGACGTACTCACTGCGATCCAGCGCTTCGCGGGCCTCGGCGATCAACGGGTTGATCTCCGGTGGCGCCTCCTCGCGGGCAGGCTCCTGGCGCCCAGGCGGCGACGGCGCGGGTGTGGGCGCGGGCGCCGTGGCGTCGCGCCGTGGCGTCGGCCGCGCAAAAGGGAGGCCGGGGATCTCCGGAATTTTCAGCGTGCTGCCCGCCACGAGTCGCGGATTGGGGGGCAGCTGGTTGGTCTCCCAGATCACCTCGGACCGCGAGCGATCGCCGTAGTAGCGTTCGGCCAGCGCGGCCAGCGTGTCCCCGGCGCGCACGGTGTGCGTGAGGAACTCGACGTCACGCACCTCGCTCTGGAGCATGGTCATGCCCATCTTGTTGGCGGGGTCGAGGGCGAGGACGCCCAGCAGACGTCGCTGAGCTTCGACGTGGGATCCTCGCGCCAGCGCCGCGCGCGCCTCGCCGATCCGCTGGGCCACGAGCCCCTCGATCCGCGCGTCCAGGCGCGTCTGCGCCTCGCGGGCGGTGGCGTCGTCGGGGTCGATCGTGCGGGCGATCTTCCATTCGTCCCGCGCCCCGCGCAGGAGACCGTCGCGCTCCAGCGCGAGCGCCCGCTCCTGATGCGGCTTGGCGAGGCGCGCGCGGGGAGAGGGACCGGTGCTCGGCGGCGCCTGGACCGTCGGGGCCGGCGCGGGCCGCGACACCGTTCCCTCCGTCGCGCACGCGGCCATGGCGAGGCCGAGCCCGACGACGATCAGACGCCGGATCATCGGAGGTCCTCGGTGTGGAACACGTTGAGGTTCTTCGCGAAGTCCTCGAGGCTCATCTCGGCGTAGATCTGGCTGCGGTTGATCCGCAGGGGTTGCACGAACGCCGGGCTCCCCTGCCGCCGCACCGTGAACGCGGCGATGTAGCCATGATCCTTGACCTTCGTCACCACGTCGTCGTCCGCGCGACCGTAGGGATAGGCCAGCACCTGGCTCGACCGCCCCAGATGCCGTTGAAACAGCTTCAGCGGGTCGCCGAGCTCGGCCTGCATCCGCGCGGAGAACTGGGCGTCGGACTCCCCCGCCGCGCGTCGCAGGTCGGCGTGGGTCTTGGAGTGCGCCTGGACGTCGAAGCCCTCGGCGGCGAGCTTCTTCAGATCGTCCCACGACAGGGCATTTCGACCGGCGCCGACGTAGTCCGTGTAGACGAACAGGGTCGCGGGGAAGCCGAGCTCCTTGAGCACGGGGTACGCGTATTCGCGGAAGGCCCGGTAGCCGTCGTCGAAGGTGAGCACGACCGCCCGCTTCGGGAGCTGCCGCTTGAGCTGCAGCCAGTCGATGAAGTCGCTCAGGCTGATGACGCGGTAGCCCTGGGCCTTGAGATAGCGCATCTGCTGCTCGAACTGGGGCGCGCCCAGGAGCAGCCGCCCCTTCGACTGGGGCCCGAGGTTGTGGTAGCAGAGGATGGGCACGAGCTGATACCCGGTCGCCTCGACGCCCGTCGGGTTCCACGGCCGCGCCGGGATGACGACCTCCTGGCCCGCGGTGAACGTCCGGGCGCCCATGTAGTCCTCGATCACCCAGCTCTTGGCCTTGTCGCCGAGATACCGCGCGGCGAGGCTCTCGGCGGTGTCGCCCTCCTTGGCGATGACGACGACGAAGTCCTCGGAGGTGAACGCGTCGGGGAGCGCCGGCGCGGAGGACGGGGCCGGCGACGCCGGCACGGCCGCGCGTGGCGGCTCGGGCGCGGGCGGCGCCGTGGCGCAGGCCGAGGCCAGCACCATGACGATCCCCCAGACGACGACCACGGGCCTCATGCGGGCCCCGCCAGTGCCAGGACTTCGTAGACTTCCACTTCTTCCTCCTTGCCCTTCACCTTCATCGGCCCCAGCCCCTTGGCCTCGACGAGATCCCGCACGCGCTCGTACGTGGGCTGGCTGATCAAGATTCTTCCCGCCGGTCTGGCGTTGTCCACGAGGCGGGCGGCGAGATTGACGCTGTCGCCGATCACCGTGTACTCCATGCGGTCTTCGGTCCCCACCGTCCCGGCGACGACTTCCCCGAGGCTGAGCCCGATGCCGATCCCGATCGGGGCCTTGTCCTGCGCGACGCGGCGCTCGTTCAGGTCGGCCACGCCGTTTCGCATGTCCAGCGCGGTCTTGACCGCGCGGATGGCATGGTCGGGATGCGCGATCGGCGCGCCGAAGACGGCCATGACGGCGTCGCCGAGGAACTTGTCGAGCGTGCCGTCGTACTTGAACGTGGTCTCGATCATCAGGGTGTAGAACTCGTTGAGCAGGCTGACCACTTCCTCCGGGCTCAGCCGCTCGGCCAGCGGCGTGAATCCCCGGATGTCGCAGAACAGCACGGTGACCTCCCGTCGCTCACCGGTCAGGGCGAGCTGCTCGGGATCCTTGAGGATCTCCTCCACCACCTCGCGCGCGACGTAGCGCGTGAACGCGCGCTTGATCATCTCCTTCTCGCGCAGGCTGCGGGCCATCTGGTTGAACGACTCGGTGAGGCTGCCGAGCTCGTCGCGGGAGGTGACGGGCAAGACGACGTGGAAGTTGCCTTGCGCGATCGCCCGGGTCCCCGCCATCAATCGGGAGATCGGCCGGGACAGGAGCGTGGCCAGGCCCACCGCGCCGCCGATGCCGACCAGCACCATCGCGACCGTGACCAGCGTGGCGCGGTTACGCGCCGTCACCAGGGCGGCGGCGATGGAGTCCTTGCTGAAACCGACGTACAGCGCGCCGACCGGGACCTGGCTGAAGATCAGGGGCACGGCGAAGTCGATGATCGCTTGCCGTGACTCCGAGCGATAGGTCTGGATCAAGGGCTTGTCCCCGAGCGGCGCCAGGCCCGGGCGGCGCGTCAGGGGCTTGCCGATCAGCGCGACGTCGGAGTGCGCCCGGACGGTCCCCTCGTCGTCGACGAAGGCCACGAAGGCCACGTCACGGTCGTTCATCGCTTCCCTGACCAGGACATTGAGCGTCAGGTCGTCGTTGGCGACGAGGGCGCCCTTGCCGCCGGCGGCGAGATGCTCGGCGATGGTGTCGCCCCGCTTGATCATCTCCTGCGTGAGAGCTTGCTGCTGCTGGCGGAGCAGGAAGAAGCTCACGAGCGCGACGGTCAGGACGACGAGGCTGGTGATGAGGAGGCTGAACTTCATCTTGAGCGACAGATGGCTGAGGGTCATCAGCCGCTGCCCGAGCGCTCGCACGTTTCCTGTCGCTGACATCAGAAGCGCCACAGGTTACCAATTTGGCACGGGTGGGGTCAAACAAGAACTCCACCCGCCGCCCTCCGCCCGACCGGCGCCGCGGGCAAACCCCGCCCTACACGGTCAGGCGGATCCCGCGGCGGTCGAGGAGCCACATCAGCGCAAACCAGAAGCCCAAGTAGGCGATGGCAAAGGCCAGCGAGCCGTTGACTGGCGTCGCCCAGGGGGCGAACAGGTGGTCGAAGAGCAGCGCATGGAGCGGGCTCCGTCCCGCCGCCCGCTCCACCTTGATGACGATCAGCAGCCGCGCCACGAGGCTCGAGAGAAAGAACAGGGCGAGCGCGTTCACGCCGAGGATCACGAACGGCCGCGTCCAGATCCGCCAGCCCCGCACCTCGGCGAGCCAGTAGCAGCCGGCCAGGGCCAGCAGGGCCGCGCCCGCCGTCAGCACGGCGTAGGAGCTCGTCCACAGCGCCTTGTTGACGGGAAACCACAGGCCCCACAGCTCACCGAGGCCGACTCCCGCGATGCCCGCCGCGAAGAGACCGCGCGCCGTCACCTCGGGGCGCCGTCCGGCCCGCAGCCAGCGGCCGGTCAGGACGCCCAGGAGGGTCGTGGCGATGGCGGGCAGGGTGCTGAGGATCCCCTCGGGATCGTAGACGCGGGCCGCCCGCCAGATGTGCGGGCCGAGGAGCGTGCGGTCGACGAAGGCGGCGAGGTTGCCCTGCGGATCGAGGTGGCCCGGTCCGAACCCGGGGACGGGCACCAGCGTCAAGGCCGCCCAGTACCCGACCAGCAGCGCGACGGCGAGCCCGGCCTGCAGCCGCCAGCTCGTCCAGACGAACACGAGAGAGGCGACGAGATAGCAGACGGCGATCCGTTGCAGCACGCCGGGAATCCGGATATTGGCGAGGTCGAAGTCCGGAATCGCGTGCAGGAGGAGCCCGAGCGCGAAGATGATCAGGCTTCGACGCAGGATCTTGACCACGATGGCCCCGCGGGGCTCGTTCCCGGCGACTCGGCGACCCAGGGCCAGCGGGATGGCCACGCCCACGATGAACAGGAAGAACGGAAAGATCAGATCGGTCGGCGTCCAGCCGTGCCACTCGGCGTGTCGCAGCGGCGGATACACCGCCCGCCAGGTCCCGGGGTTGTTGACGAGCACCATGGCGGCGACGGTGATGCCCCGAAGCGCGTCGAGCGATACGAGCCGCCCGGCCGCCGCCGGGCCTGGCGCCTCCGGCGTGACGCTACCTCGCCCCGGCGGGCCGCGCCGGCTCCGGGAACGCGCGGCTCACCGGCGCGTTGGCCTCGAACGGGCTCCACAGCCCGAGCTCCTTGCCGATCTCGCGCAAGGCGGGGAGCACTTCCTCGCCGAGGAGGCGGATGCAGGTGCGCGTGTCCTCGTGGGAGACGAAGCCGTCGCTGGCCCAGAAGCCCATGATCGACGGCCGCGTCTCCTCCAGCAGGCGGCGGAGCTTCGGGATGACCGTCTTCGGCGTGCCGGCGACGATCTGCTGGTTCTGGAGCTGATCCTCGAAGGCCGCGCCTCGCGGATTCGACCGCCGTCCCACCGCGTACTCGACGAAGGCCGCGCGGTACGAGGGCGAGAAGTATCCGGACGGGCTCGACCAGACGGGGTGCGCGAGGCCGGTGAACTCGCCCTGCATCCACATGAACTGGCGGGCGTTGGCGAGCGCCTTCTCCTCGGTCTCCGCGACGTGGCACCGCTGCAGGTAGCCACGGAACTCCGGGCCGCCCGCGTGGCCGGCGTCCGCGGCGACCTTGTCGTAGAGCTCCCAGATCTTCTTCGTCGCCTCGATCTCGGTGCTGAGCGCGATGTACGGGTAGCCCTTCTGGGCGGCCCAGACGATCGTCTCCTTGCTCAGCACGCCGGGAATCCACACGCGCGGGTGGGGCTTCTGCAGCGGCACCGCCCACGGGTTGACGACGCGATGCTGATAGTGCGTCCCCTCGAACCGGAACGGCCCGGTTTGCGTCCACGCCTTGACGATGAGCTCGTGCGCCTCCTCGAAGCGCTCGCGGTTGAAGGCGGGGTTGACGCCGGCCGCGAGCTGCTCCTGGCCGCCGCCGCGCACGAAGCCGGAGACGAGGCGCCCGCCCGACACCATGTCGATCATCGCCAGCTCCTCGGCGAGCCGGACCGGGTTGTCGGCGAGCGGCAGCGGGTTGCCGAGCAGCACGATCTTCACGCGCTTCGTCATCGCAGCCAGGATGGACGCGAAGATGTTGCACTTGGCCTGCATGCAGAACGGCGCGTTGTGGTGCTCGTTCAGCATGATGCCGTCGAAGCCCGACGCCTCGGCGAGGCGGTAGTGCTCCAGGTACTCGTTGTAGAGGCGGCTGCCCGCGACGGGGTCGAAGTGGCGGTTGGAGAACATCAGCGCCGTGGCGCCGAACTTCAGCCCCTCCTCCGCGTCATACGCCGACATCGGCTGCTCGGTGAAGTACATCAGGTGCATGCGAATTCTCCGACGAGACGCGCGAGCTCGTCCGGCTTGTCCATCTCCACCCAGTGCCCGGCACCGTCGACGACGGTCAGGCGCGCCTGGGGGAGCGCCTTGGCGAAGCGCTCGCCACACTCGAGCGGCACGATGCGATCCTCACGGCCCCACACGACGAGCGTCGGCGTGGCGACGCCGCCGAGGAGGTGCGGGAGCGACGGGTTGTACATGTACGGCTTCCAGGCGATGCGGAAGGTCATCTCGCGGTTGAGATCCCACTGCTCGAGCGTGGCCGTCGGCGGCTCCGCGCCGAAGATGCGATCGAAGGTCCGCTGATCGGCGAAGCCCCGGCGCACGTAGTCGATGTAGGACACGAGCGCCTGGTCGGCGATCTCGCCGTGCTCCGGCTTGATGCCCATGGCGCCGACGAGCACGAGCCGCCGGAACGCCCGTGGCGCCATCGTGGCCATCTCCGCCGCGATCCAGCCGCCGAAGCCGAGCCCGACGAGCGTGACGCGGCCGAGGTCACGGGTGACGTCCTGCGAGGCGAGCAGCCACTGGTGGACCACGGCGAGGTCGCGGACGTTGCGCAGCCAGGCGGGCCGCTCGGACTTGTCGTACCCGGGGTGCGAGGGCACCAGCACGGTGAAGTCGCGGGCGAGCGCGTCGTAGAACGGCAGTCGCTCGGGCGTGCCGATGTCGTGATGGAGCACGACGACCGGATCGCCGGCGCCGGCGCGGGCCACCTGCAGCGCGGCGCCGGCGATCGACGCGGGCTCGGAGGTCCACATGAGAGGGGATGCGCTCACGCCCGCAGACTAGCACGATGATCCTCGGCGCGGTCACGCGGCTCGTACCCGAGGACCGCGCGGGGATGGTCGAGGTCCCGGTAGCTCCA
>WNGF01002068.1_pt1 | contig 30961 bp, 32 predicted proteins | sample 5400641 | NCBI WGS metagenome assembly WNGF01 (sample SAMN13153371, study PRJNA577476) | soil metagenome | isolation source: 80 cm soil or saprolite under grassland replicate 2 | place: USA:California | collected 2016-06-15 | reverse complement strand
TGTCAGCGCGCGGCCTTGCGGCGGTCCGCGCATCGCAGCGCATCCTCAACCGCATGTGCCGCGGCTTCGAGGACGTCCTGAAGGAGACGTCGTAGTGCCGGAGACACGGCCCGCGTCTCGACGTGGCTGCTCCGCCGGGCGTTGCCTCCGGAAACAGGCGCCGCGATCCTCGCGGACCTGCTGGAGGAACTCGACGGCATCCGGGAACACGGCGCTGCGCGCCGAATAACTACCGTCGCGGACCGAATCCTTCGCGATAGCCGACGCGGAACCCGGCCCGGTAGCCCGCCTGGTAGTCCGTGCGTGTACCGAGCTCGTTGCGATACCCCGAGTCGGCCTGCTCCAGTTCGCGCTGGCCTTCGAGGTCCCACTTTCCGCCGTTGACCGACTTGTCCTCGCGGCCGGCCTGCCGGCCTTCTTCGAGCCCCTTCTGATATCCCGCCTGGTAAGCGCGCGTCAGGGTCTGCGATTCGGACGCGGACTGCGACCCTGCCGTTCCCGCGGGACGCTCGAAGGCGACGTCGAGAAATTCATCGCGTGAGATGAACTCGTCATGGTTCCGGTCCATGCGATCGAACATCGCTTCGCTGCCGGTCCACTCGCGGAAGGAGATCCGCCCGTCGCCGTTGCGATCCGCGCGCGTGAACCGGGCGAGGCGCTCCTCGCGCCGGGCGCGGTCCTGCGCCTCCGTTTCTTGCCGCCCCGCGGGCCCCCACACCTCGTCGCCGGACAGCACACCGTCGCCGTTCGTATCGTGCCGCCTGAACGACTCGTCGTTGCCGCGCCATTCCGCGCGGGTGATCACGCCGTCGTTGTCGGTGTCCATTCCGCGGAACCGCTGCTGCTGATTCTCTCTGCGGTTCTCGTTCTGATCCTGCCGCTCCGCGTTCCTGCCGCGTCCCTGATCGGCGGCAGCCGCCGGCGCGGCAAGCGCCGCCGCGAACGCGAGCACGGCGAGCAATTCATAGATTTTCATGTCGATTCTCCATTGCCTTCGCACCCTTCGCACGCTCGCACCCTATGCACCGTTAGGCACCCCTTGCACCCCTATGCACCTTTGGCACCCCTATGCACCCCTATTGAAATGTCTGGCACGCCTGCGGATCGCCGCTGTCGAAGCCGCGCCGCAGCCACGTCACGCGCTGCTCGGACGAGCCGTGCGTGAACGTGTCGGGAAACACATGGCCCGTCGACATGCGCTGAACGCGGTCGTCGCCGATTGCGCCCGCCGCGCGCAGCCCCTCTTCGAGGTCCCCCGCTTCCATCTCGACGCGGCCGCCGGCCGCGCGGCCGGACGTGTTGGTCTGGTGCGCCCACACGCCGGCAAAGCAGTCCGCCTGCAGCTCGAGACGCACCGAGAGATCGTTGCGCTGCGACGGATTGCGGGACTGCAGCTGACGCATCTGCGCGTCAATGCCGAGCAGGTTCTGCACGTGATGGCCGACTTCGTGCGCGAGCACGTACGCCTCGGCGAAATCGCCCGGGGCGCCGAAGCGGTTCCTCAGCTCGTCGAAGAACCCGAGATCGAGATAGACGTAATGATCGCCGGGGCAATAGAACGGGCCGCTCGCCGATTCGGCGAAGCCGCAGGCGGACTGGATGGCGTCGCGAAACAGTCGCACTTTCGTCGGCTGATAACGACTGCCGAGCAGCTTCTGCCAGGTGCCCTGCGTGTCGTCCATGACGGCGTCGACGAAGTCGACGAGCTTCTCTTCCGCGGGAGTGCTCGCGACCGTGCCGGAGGTGCCAACTGTCTCGGTGGGTGCGCCGCCGCCATTGCCGACAAGAGAGAAAAAGTTAATCCCGGTTGCCCAGCTGAGAAGCAGCATGACGAGCAGACCGCCGATACCGAGTCCACCCGCTTTCATGCCCATGCCTGAACGGCCGCGCAGATCTTCGATATTGCTCCGGTCGCCTGGGGTCCACCTCATCGGCGCATTCCTCTCAGGCGTCTGATTGCAAGAACCGGGACAGACTCAGCGCATTCCCTTTATGGTGCGTCTCACATCCGCGTGCGCCAGCACGACCGCCGGCTGACGCTGCAGCGCATCGAAATAGCGGCGCTGGAATCCTTCACCGGTCTCTGACGCGGTGAGCAGTTTCTCGACCTGATCGATGAGCGTCGCCGCGTCCGCGTCGGTCGCCGGTGAATCCGCCTCCACCGTTTCGTCGATCCGCACCACGAGCTCCGAGAGCGAATGCAGCCACGCGAACCAGGGGTCGTTGATCACGAGCTGCAGCAGCGTGGCGTTCGACGGCAGAGCGATTTCAGGTCGAGCCGGACGGTCCCCATCTTCAGCGAGCCGTCCGCGTCACGCGGCCATTCCGCGCGAGGCCGATCCCAGTACAGCTCGATGCCATTGCCGTCGGGGTCGTGCAGGTAGAGCGCTTGACTGACGCCATGATCGCTCGCGCCGTCGAGCGGCACGCTGGCGCTGCGGAGGCGAAGCAATGCGTCGCCGAGCGATGCACGATCCGCATATCTGATGGCAAAGTGGTAAAGCCCCGTGGTGCCGTGCGGTGGAGGATTCCCACCCTGGCTCTCCCACGTATTCAGGCCGATGTGATGGTGATAGCCGCCGGCGCTGAGGAACGCCGCGGACGTGCCCATGCGCTGAGTGACCTCGAATCCAAGCACGCCTGAGTAAAACGCGACGGCGCGCTCCAGATCCGAGACTTTCAGGTGCACGTGACCGATCTCGGTGCGGGGATCAATGGGCTTCGACATGGATCCATGATGGCGCACCTTGCGGGGGTCAAATCAAGCCCGCCGAAGCGCCGATTTGTCCGATGCCGCCCTTCGGGACACATCGGACAAGACGGCGCTTCGGCGGGACAGGCCCTTCGTGAAAATCCGACTGACAGTTTTACACGACTGTCCGGCGGCCGGTCACGAGCTGCACGATGAACACGATGGCCGCGATGACCAGCAACAGGTGAATCAGCGCTCCGCCAACGTGAGCCACGAGCCCGATCGCCCAGAGCACGAGTAACACCACAAGAATCGTCCACAACATGGCAAACCCCTTTCGCTGCAGGACCGCGTCGCGGCACGATCGACTGGTCGTGCGCGCGTGCGGAACTGCCGCAGTGTCTGTCTGTCATGAAAGCATTACGGATGCCACGGGCAGGTCAGCTGCACGATTGTGATCCGCCGCGCGGCCGGACACTTTTTTGCAAGCGATGTTGACGCGGAGGTGTGAGGCAAATGGCTGAAGTGTTCCTGGAGTTTACCGAGCCGGTCGTCGCAAAGGACGGGACGGCGTACATCGCACGCGCGTGCGGCGGACCGGCGCCCTCGAATCATGCCACGTGGCAGGGGTGGCTGGAGTTCGTGCCCGTCGATGGTGGCCCCACAGTACGATCGAGCCGCGAAACCACGCAGCCGAATCGCCACGACACGGCGTACTGGGCGACGGGCCTGACGCCGGTGTACCTCGAAGGCGCGCTCGAACGCGCGCTGAACCCGCTGACGAAGATGCCGCCCGCGGTGGCGCCGAGCCCTGTATTCGACGGCCCTGCGCCCGATATCGCGCCGCCGCCCCCCGCGAACGAAGCGGTGCTGAATCCGTTCTCGGTGTATCGCAAGGGAGAGGCCGTGCTGCGCAGCCAGTTGCTCGCGCTCTCCGCGTGGCACCTGGTCAACATCATCACGGCGTACGGCCTGAGCGAGCAGCGGCTCGTGGACCTCAATGCGACACCGGCCCCGGTGCTCGTCGAGTTGATCATTGCCTCCGTGCGGCAACGGTCCGAATTGCCGATTCCGTAGCGTAGTAGCGGTTGCTTCGGTGGTGCTGGCCTTCCGCCTTCGCCAAGGCTCCGGCGGCCAGCCGAATTCATGGGACGAGCATTCCTGTTCGTCCCTCGTTCCCACCGTTCATACCGGATTCCCGGTATCCTCTGCGACCCAACCGCGGCCGTGAGAAACTGTCGGGATGCACCAGACGAGAACCCGGCATTTCCATCTTCTGATCGTCCTCACGCTGACGGTTTCGGCCGGCGTCCTCCGCGCCGCGCCGCAGCAGGAACGCAGCGCCGTCCCCGACAGATACAAGTGGGATCTCTCGCAGATCTACCCGAACGACCAGGCGTGGCGGGCCGCGAAAGACAAGCTCACGGGCGAGATTCCGTCGGTACGCGCGTTCAAGGGAACGCTCGGGAGTTCAGCGCAGAAGCTCGCCGACGCGCTCGAGCTCACGAGCCGCCTGTCGAAAGAGTACGCGCGCGTCTATGTCTACGCGAGCATGATGTCGGACCAGGACACGCGCGTGAGCACCTACCAGGGGATGCAGCAGGAGATGACGCAGGTCGGCGCGACGTTCGGCGCCGAGACGTCGTACATCGAGCCGGAGATCCTGAAGACGAATGCCGCGACCATCGAGGGGTTCATCGCAACGGAACCGCGGCTGAAGGTCTACAACTTGTACCTGCACGACATCCTGCGGCGGCGCGCGCACACGCTGAGCGACGCGGAAGAGAAACTGCTGGCGAGCTCCTCGGTGGCGACCGGCGCCGCATCGGACATTTACGGGATCCTGTCGGATGCCGATTTCCCGTATCCGACCGTCACACTCAGCGACGGCAAGTCCGCGAAGCTCGATAGCAGCGGCTTCAACCTGTATCGCGCCGTTCCGAACCGCGCGGATCGCGAGAAGGTCATGTCGGCGTTCTTCGGCGCGCTCGGAACTTTCCGCGGCACCTTCGGCGCGACCATGAACGGACAAGTGCAGCGCGACGTGTTCTACGCCAAGGTGCGCAACTACAACAGCGCACTCGAGGGGGCGCTCGACGCGGCGAACATCCCGACGTCCGTGTATATGCGGCTGATCGAGGGGGTCAACAAGGGACTTCCGACATTTCATCGCTATCTGAATCTGCGCAAGCGCATGCTGGGCGTCGATCAGCTGCATTACTACGACCTCTATGCGCCGCTCGTCGCGTCCGTCGATCTCACATACACGGCCGACGAGGCGCAGAAGCACGTCATGGCTGCATTGAAGCCGCTCGGCCCCGAGTACGCCGCCGCCGCATCCCGTGCATTCAACGAGCGATGGATCGACTGGTATCCGAATCCCGGCAAGCGCGCGGGTGCCTACTCCAACGGCGGCGCGTACGACTTACATCCGTACATGCTGATCAACTACAACGGCAAGTACACCGACGTCAGCACGATCGCACACGAGCTCGGCCACACGATGCAGTCGTACCTGTCGAATAAGACGCAGCCGTACCCGCTGGCCGATTACCCGATCTTCGTGGCGGAGGTCGCGTCGACGTTCAACGAAGCGCTGCTGATCGATGACATGCTCAAGTCGATCAAGGACGATGCGACGAAGCTGGCGCTGCTGGGGAATTACCTGGAAGGGATCAAGGGAACGGTGTTCCGGCAGACACAGTTCGCGGAGTTCGAGCTGCGCACGCACGAAATGGCGGAAAAGGGAGCGCCGCTCACCGGCGACTCGCTATCAAAGCTCTACACCGATATTACGAAGAAGTACTACGGCCACGACAAGGGCGTCTGCATCGTCGACGATTACGTCGCGCACGAGTGGGCGTTCATCCCGCACTTCTATCGTGACTTCTACGTGTATCAGTACGCGACCTCCTTTACGGCGTCGGCGGCGCTGTCGGAGAAGGTGCTCGCGGGGGACCCCGCGGCGACGACGCGCTACCTGGCGTTTCTGAGCGCCGGCGGCTCGAAGTATCCAATCGATCTCCTCAAGGACGCCGGGGTCGACATGACGACCGACGAGCCGCTCACGTTGACGATGCAGAAGATGAATCGCGTGATGGACGAGATGGAGAAGATCCTGGCAAAGAGTCGCGCGAAGTAAGCGCAGGATTCCGGTGGCGCTGGCCTTCAGGCCAGCCTCGACGACTCTGGCTGGTACTCGCGGGCGCAGCCCTACTGCAACGGATCACTCAACGCATCCAGCGCTATTTGATGGGTGCGCGCCTCGCGTCGCAGCTTCTGCGCGATGCGAGTCAACACGATGACGTGCGTCACAAGGATCATCGCAACTATCGAGAGCTCCATGGAAGTGCGGTGAAAGAGCGGACTCATCGTGTAGACCAGCATGAGCACGATAATGTTGAGGGCCGGGCCGATAGTGAACCACCAGGTGCTTTCGGTACGGAAATCCCGTTCGCGTTCGAGCAGGCGCCGGTAGAACGCGAGTCCCTGAGCCGCGGTCATGTTCGCGGGCATCAACCGGAAGGCGCTGCGACGTCGAACATACGCCACCAGGAAGACAGCCGTGATCGCCAGATATCCGAGTCCCCATCGCAGCTGCGGCAGAAACCACATCAAGACGAGCGGGAGGCCGGCGTTCATGGCGCCCATCGTGTAGAACGCCACCACGCGCCGGCGCGCCCTCTCCTGCAGTTCCTGTGATTTGCGCCGCACATCTGCGAGTGACATGTTCCCTCCTTCACCCCGCTGCGTTTGCCACAGCGCGCGCACATCGCGTACCGAGGACTCATTCGACATGGTGTCCCTGATGGAAGCGCTGGCTGAGAATCCTTTTGATGCGATGCACCTTTGTTGCAACGTTGCCCGAGGAGAGGCCCGTAATGTCGCCGATCGTCGACGCATCCATGCCTTCGAGATAGAGGAGAATGACTTGTCGATCGAGCGGCACGAGCGTGTGTATCAAGGCGAGGACGCGATCCATCACACGCTGCGAATCGACGTCCTCCTTGGCGCTGCCTTCGGCCGGCATCGACTCCAGCTCATCGAGGCTCACGAACGTCGGCGTACTCGCTCGGCGCCTGAGAACCTGTGAAGTGGCGGTGTTGTGCGCCACTCGATACACCCACGTGCGAAGCGAGCAGCGTTCATCGAATCCAGCGAGACTGCGCCACAGTGCGATATGAATCTCCTGCAGCAGATCGAGCCGGCGGTCCGGGTCTGCCTCGTACGCGCGTGCAAGCCGCTCCAGCGCGGCGCCATATACAGCGATGGCCGCTTCATATCGCTTCGCCGCTGTACCGTTCCGACCCGCAGCCATCTATGTAGGTAGTCGCACGTCGGCGATCTTTCTTACAGGGAGATACAATTCAGCCCGTGCGTGCAGCATTCGGAGTCTTTCTTGGGGTCTTCTTCACGCAGACGCCTGCCGGTCTGGGGCCGCCGGTCGCCGGTTGGCCCGCAGTTGAACGCCTCTTCCACCAGCAGGTCCAGGCCGCCGGCATCGTCGGCAGCAGCCTGGTGGTCGTGCGCGATGGGCACATCATCGCGAGTGCCGTCGATGGCTTCCAGGATCTCGATGCAAAGCGGCGGGTCGATGCCGACACGATCTTCCACTGGGCGTCGATCACAAAGACCTTCACCGGTATCGCGATCATGCAGCTGCGCGATCGCGGGCTGCTGGCGCTCGACGATCCGATCGTCAAGTACGTCCCCGAATTTCGACAGGTCCACGACCCGTACGGTGATGTGTCCAAGGTGACGATTCGCCACATGATGACGCACAGCTCCGGGCTGCGCGCGCCGACGTGGCCCTGGGGCGGCGACGAGCCGTGGCATCCGTTCGAGCCGACGAAGTGGGAACAGCTCGTGGCGATGCTGCCCTACACACAGCTGAACTTCGCGCCGGGGACGAAATACAGCTACTCGAATCCGGGCGTGATCTTTCTCGGCCGCATCATCGAGCTGCTCTCGGGTGACGACTACGAGGTCTACATCACCAAGAACATCCTGATGCCGCTCGGGATGCATTCATCGTTCTTCGATCGCGCACCCTACTACCTGCTGCCGCACCGGTCGCACAGCTACTTCCGGACCGATGCGGGGCTGAAGGAGGCGCGGTTCGACTTCGACACCGGGATTACCGTCTCGAACGGCGGCCTGAACGCGCCGTTGACCGACATGTCAAAGTATCTGGCGTTCCTCATGTCAGACGGCTCGAACCCGCTCAATGAAACTGTGCTGAAGCGATCCTCGCTGGACGAGATGTGGAAGCCGCACATCCGCGCGATCGATGGTGAAGGGGCGACGGGAAACGACGCGCACGCCGGCCTGTCGTTCTTCCTCGAGCGCTACGGCAGCGTGGAGTTGATCGGCCACAGCGGGAATCAGAACGGCTTCCTCTCGCATCTGTATCTTCATCGTCCGTCACATACCGCGTATGTGATTGCGTTCAACACGGATGTGAGCCGCGGGTCAGCTTCGGTCACGCGCCAGGTCGATGCCGCGGTGCGCGACGCGATCCTCCGGGAAATGATCCAGCATCCGTAGGGTCCGCCTAAAGCGCTCGGCCCGATGCGCTTGTCCTCTTACTGCTTCCTCGCTTTCCTGCCATTGCTGCTTGCGTTCGCAAGCCTTTTCGGATGGATCAATTGAGGCAACGCTGAGGGAAACACACGAAAAACCCAAACTATCTCAGCGAGCCCCAGTGCTAGCTTGAGCGCGTTCGCTCGCTTCCCGCGTGCGGACTTCCTGAGGAGGCGCATATGAGGTCGCGAAGGCTGGTTCTCGCGCTGATCGGTACCGTCACCTTGGTGATGGTTGCGACGCTCAGATCGCAGGGCGCTCCGCCGATCGGCGCGGAGGTCGCAGTCCCTCGTCACCTCCAGGACGGAGAAGAATTCAGGCTCCCTCTTCGGGAACTCCTCGCGCACGGGCAGAGGCTGTTCTCGGCCTCCTGGACGGTGCAGGAAGGGGGCGGCCGGCCACTGACGAAGGGTACCGGCAATCCGCTGGCGAACCCTCTCAGCCCCTTGACCTTTCCGCGAAATTTCAACCGCATCTCGGCGCCGGATGCCAACTCGTGCGCCGGCTGTCACAGCATTCCCGTCATAGGGGGCGGCGGCGATGTGGTCGCGAACGTCTTCGTGCTCGGCCAGCGCTTCGATTTCGCCACGTTCAACGGTAACGAGACGTTGATGACCCAGGGCAGCGTCGACGAAAGCGGCCTGGGCGTGACGCTGCAGTCGATCGCAAACTCGCGCGCGACGCTCGGGATGTTCGGGTCTGGCTACATTGAAATGCTGGCACGTCAGATGACGGCGGATCTTCAGGCCATTCGCGACGGCACACCTCCGGGAGGATCGAGGCCGCTTGTCACGAAAGGGATTTCCTTCGGTCGGATCAGCCGGTTGGCGGATGGAAGCTGGAATGTGTCTCAAGTGGAGGGGCTGGTCGCCCCCAGTCTCCAGACGAGTGGCGCCGCCAGTCCCCCCAGTCTGGTCATTCGCCCGTTCCATCAGGCGAGCAACGTGATCTCACTTCGGCAGTTCACCAACAACGCGTTCAACCATCATCATGGGATTCAGTCGACGGAGCGCTTCGGTAAGGACGCCGATCCTGACGGCGATGGGTTCGCCAATGAGCTGACGCGCGCCGACGTCACGGCGGCGACGATCTTTCAGGCGGTCATGGCCGTCCCCGGGAGGGTGATACCGAACGATCCCGAAATCGAGGCGGCGGTACGGCTCGGCGAGCAGCGCTTTCAGCAAACCAACTGCACGTCGTGTCACGTGCCGAATCTGCCGCTCGCACGGGACGGCTGGGTGTTTACCGAGCCAAATCCGTACAACCCGTCGGGCAACCTGCGGGTCGGCGACGCGCCCACCTACAGCATCGATCTGACGCGAGATGACTTGCCGTCCCCCCGGCTGCAACCGAGTGGCGGCGTCGTGTACGTCCCCGCTTTTACCGATCTCAAGGTGCACAACATCTGCACCGACCCGGACGACCCGAACGGCGAGCGGCTCGACATGAACCAGGCTGCCGGGTCAGCCGGATTCTTCGCAGGGAACCAGCGGTTCATTACCCGCAAGCTGTGGGGAACAGCGAGCGAACCGCCGTACTTCCATCACGGACAGTTCACGACATTGCGGGAGGCGGTACTGGCGCACGCCGGCGAGGCGCTTGCGTCGAGGCAGGCATTTCAGGCGCTGACTGCTTACGAACAGGACGCGATTATCGAGTTCCTGAAGACGCTCCAGGTGCTGCCGCCCGGAACGCCATACCTGGTCGTTGACGAGCACGGAAAACGGAGGGATTGGCCTCCGAAGCGGTGAAATTTGACAACCGCTTCGGGGCTCCTGATTCGGACGCCAATCTTTTAAGGAGGCTGTATGTCACACACACGTAAAGTCACGCTCGTGTTCACTGCATTCGGAGCTGCCGCTTGCCTTGCATGTTCCGGCAGGTCACCCGCGGCACCCACTGAAGCGGGTGCAACTGCCGCTCAGTCGACTGTCACCGCGGCGATCAGTACCGCCGGACCCGAGTACGCTGATATCTCCAACCAGGGTGGCACTGGTGTGTATGCCGAAGACGGAGCCATGCTCGTGCGGCAACTGGATGGTCTGCAGGCCAGGATCTCCATGCCGAGACCGCAGCCGGGCACGTACAACTATCCTGCAGGCAAGACCGCAGGTGATCCCGAGGTGTTCACGCTGTGGGCGTTCGTCTTCAACTATCCGGACCTGTGTTCCGCTCCGTGCAATGCCGACGATCTGGGCACCGGCACGGCTGCGAAAGGAGGCGTCTACAACATTGGTGGGGACGCGGGCAGCGGCAACTCCCTGACGATTGCCGGGCGTATAGGCGTTGGAGAAACGCCGTTCGCCGGTGCGGCCCTCGAAGCGCCGGCCACGGCCGAAGTGCACCTCGCTGTGGCGCCACACGGCGATCTCGATCCCTCCACGCTGCCGACGGAATTCCGAACACCGACGGGGCCTATCGCGTTCTGGTGGCTTGCGATATTCAACTGAAATGCCCTGTCACCGGTAACGAGAGCGGGCCTGCTCGATTATTCGAGCGGGCCCGTTTTCATGCTTCACAAACTCCCTTTTCGCGCGTCAGCGTCGAGCTGCATTGATCTCCTCCACACTCGGCGATATCTTCTGACCAGACGTCCTTCAATTCTCGATGTCCATGGCGGAGCTGCCTTCGCGCTTCGGGCCGTACCAGATCGTCAGCCCGCTCGGTGCCGGCGGCATGGGTGAAGTGTATCGCGGGCGCGATACCCGCCTGCAGCGCCCCGTTGCGATCAAGATCCTCCATGCTCATGCGGCGCTCGACTCGGATCGGCAGCGCCGTTTCGCGCAGGAAGCGATCGCCGCCAGCGCGCTCAATCATCCCAACATCCTGACGGTCTACGACGTCGGTGCAGACGGCGACACCCAGTACCTCGTGTCGGAGCTGATCGAGGGCCAGTCGCTGCGCACCGAAATGAATCACGGCCGCCTGCCGCTGAAGCGCGTGATCGAGATCGCGCACCAGGTCGCCGAAGGACTTGCTGCCGCACACGAGGCCGGAATCGTCCATCGCGATTTGAAGCCGGAGAACGTGATGGTCACGCGCGATGGGCGCGTGAAAATCGTGGACTTTGGTTTGGCGAAGGCGACCGATGGTGAGCCGGCGCTCAGGGCCGGCCCCTCCGTCACGCAGACCGCCGCGGGGCTGATCTTCGGCACAGTGCCATATATGAGCCCGGAGCAGGCGCGGGGCGACGAGGCCGATTTCCGCTCGGATCAGTTCGCCCTCGGCGTGATGCTCTACGAGATGACGACGGCGACACACCCGTTCAAGCGCGAGACGGCTGTGCAGACCCTGTCCGCCATCATTGCCGATGATCCGCCCGATCCCGCACAGATAAATCCGGCGCTGCCGGTCGCAGTGCGGTGGTTGATCCGCCGGCTGCTCGCGAAGAACCCGCGGCAGCGTTTCGCCAATACGACGGACCTCGCGGCCGACCTGCGAACGATCCGCGACCACCTGTCGGAAGCCACGACGGGCTCGGCGGCGAGAACTGTCGTCGCTCGTCAGTGGAGATGGCAGTGGCCCGCCGCGGTCGTCGTCCTGATCGCCGCGGGCGGGATCCTGGGGCTGACGCTCGGGCCGGGCGAGGCGGCCGTGCGCTTCGACCGGTTCACGCCGTTCGCGACGGATGCGGGCTATCAGGGCGCACCGACATGGTCGCCGGACGGCAAGCAGATCGCCTACGAAGCGGAAATCCACGGCGTCGTCCAGGTTTTCACACGGGCGCTCGGTGCCACGACGCGCACTCAGGTGACGCACTCGGCGTTCGATTGCTACGTGTCGACGTGGTCGGGCGACGGCTACATCTACTACCATTCCCGCGCGCGCACAGGGGACGCGCTGTTGCGCGTGACCCCGGTGGGCGGGACTCCCGAGCCGATAATCGAAGACGCGTCGCGTTCCGCTATCTCCCCGGATGGCAAGACGATCTTCTTTCTCCGAAACGCGTCGAATTCCGAATTCAGTCAGAAGCTCTGGGTCGCAACCCTGCCGGATGGTAAGGAGCACCCCTACACACGTGGTGCGCTCAAAGGGCTCGGCTCCAGCGGGAACCTGCGGTTCTCTCCGGACGGATCGCGGCTCATGCTGTGGCTGGGACCCACCACCGCCCAGAGGGAAAAAGGTGCCTCCTTCTGGGAGATTCCCATGCCGGACGGTGAGCCTCGCCGGTTGCTGTCTGAGCTGAGCAGCCCAGGACTCGCCCCGGCGTTCTTCAGCTGGTTTCCTGACAACCGCCACATCGTCATGACGCGGTCCGATGGACCGACGCCGGGCACGCATCTATGGGTTGCCGACATGGCACCGCCATCGCGACTGACCTCGATGCTCGCCGCGCCGAGTGGGACGACCCTCCGCCCGCTCACTCGAACTCCCGGTAACGAGAGCGCGCCAGCGGTGTCTTCCGACGGACGCACGATTGCGTTCACCTGGGAGGCGACGGATTTCGATCTCTTCGAAGTGCCGCTCGACGGATCCGGGTTGAATCCGTTCCTCAGCAGCACCCGCAACGAGTACGACCCGGCCGCGTCCCCGGTGAATACGCAGTTCGCGTTCGTCACCGATCGCACCGGCAAGCAGGAGATCTGGCTGCAGAACGAGGAAGGCTACCTCCAGCAGCCACTCGTCACCGAGGCAAGCTTTGGCGACACGGCGTCAGGCGCGGTCGGGTCGCTGGCGTTTTCGCATGACGGAACGAAGCTCGCCTTCCAGCGCGCGGCCGTGTCGCCAACGGGCACAGGCGCGTACGGGTCGAAGGTCTGGATCACCTCCGTCGCTGGCGGCACACCAGTGCCCATCGTTGGCGAGGAGACGTACCAGGATGCTCCGACGTGGTCACCCGATGGCGACTGGATCGCGTACTTGTCCGGCTACGGCGACAAGATTGCGCTGCGCAAGGTGCAGGTCGGCGGGCGGGCCGAGCCTCAGACGCTCATCAAGTCCGTTCCGCCGTTCGTGACTCGCCCTCAGTGGTCTCCCGATGGCAACTGGATCCTTTGCGAAACGTTCGACGGCTTGACGGTCGTAAGGCCGGACGGGACGGGACAGCGCGTGATCAGCGACCGCGGCTGGCTGACGTTCAGCTGGGACAAAGATAGCCGCAAAATCTACGGCCTCCGGCCCACTGACGACGACCATCACTTCATGTTCGTGTCCCTCGACGCGCAGACCGGCGTTCAGCGGGTGATAAATGCCAACCTCGGCCCCATTCCACAGGCGCTGCAACCGATTCGGGGGTTTAGCCGCCTCCACGACCGTGGATTTCTAACTTCGATCGCACGGGTCAAATCGGACATCTATCTGATTGAGGGATTCCAGCACCAGGCGAAGTGGTGGCAACGGCTCTGGGCTTTTGGCCGTGCGTCGCGACGCTGACAAAAATCTGAGCGTTTTCCAAGATTTTTTTGCGATATGTCGGGCGTATACTTCAGGCTTTCCAGGAGGCATCATGTCACGAACTGCACCGCTCATCGTCGCCGTGCTCGTGAGCGTGCCGGCAATGTATCCGGTCGCAAACGCTTGTGGCGACAAGTTTCTGATGGTGGGGCGTGGCGCCAAATTTCAACGCGCCTACGCGTCGGTCTATCCTGGCAAGATCCTGATTTACGCGAGGCCAACGACTGATCCCAAAGCGGCCATCCGCGATCCCCAGCTGCACAAGGCGCTCAGGCAGGCGGGGCACGCCGTCTCGATTATCGAAGACTGGCCGCTGCTCGAGCAGGCCCTCAAGACCGTGCCGGTGGACGTCGTCCTCGTGGACGTCGCCGAGGCTCCCAGGCTGCAGTCGGTGATGGCTTCCTCACCAGCGCATCCGGCAGCCATGTATGTGGCATTCCCATCGAGTTCGAAATCCGTGATTCGCGCTGATCTTGTCTGCCGGCTCAAGTCGTCGGATGGAGCGCTGAAGTATCTCGATGAAGTGGAGAACGTCATGAAGGCGCGGGCGAAGCACGCCAAGGCGTTGTAGTGTGCGAAGGGGCGCCGTCATGGCTGTCAGTCTTCACCAACTCGCCATCTGTCTCGCGGTGGGACTGCTGGAACTCGTGATCGCTCCTCCCGCAGTACTCGCCCAGGCGTGGGTGCCGGCGAAGGGCGAAGGGGCGGTTGGGGTCGCGGTGCAGCAGCTGAACGTCAAGAAGCACCTCGCCTCGACAACGTCCGTCGACGCGGGCCACATCAATTCGGTGGTGCTGCTCGCCGACATGACGTACGGACTGACAGACAAGGTCGCCGTCGATGTGGCGATACCATTCGTGTCGTCGAGGTACGCAGGATCCAGGCCGCATCCGAACACGACGATCGACGACGGCACTTTCCATAGTTCGTTCACCGACTTCCGGATGTCTGTGCGGTACAACGTTACGCGAAAAGGGGCAGTGATCACGCCCTACATCGGGTCGATTGTTCCCAGCCACGATTACGCGTACTACGGCCACGCGGCGTTCGGGGAGCGCTTGAACGAGCTGCAGGTCGGCGCCTACGCTGCCAAGCTCTTCACGCGGGGTGTACCGCGGATGTTCGTCTCGAGCCGCGTCGCGTACAGCTTCGTGGAAAAGGTACAGGACGTTTCGCACAACCGGACCACGGGTGATCTCGAAGTGGGCTACTTCCTCACGCCGTCGTTCCGTGTGTTCGGGATGGCGACCGCGCAGCATACGCACGGCGGTATCGACCTTCCGCTCGGCGGCCCCTCCGCGCTGCCACTAAGGTACCAGCCCGTCCATGACGTCATTCAGAAGGTTCACTATCTGAATGCCGGGGGCGGCTTCGCCTATTCATTGAGTGACTCGGTTGACATGTTCGCTTCGTTCTCGCGTCACGTTGCCGGGCGGAACGGGCACGTGCTGAACAGAGGCGTCACGGTGGGGGCAAGCTGGAGCTTCAGCCGGCGCTCAAAGGGGGACGCGGTCGCGTCGCTCGTCCGCTGCATCTGCCAGAAATCAGGAATGTAGCAGGTCGTTCCTCAGCTTCGTGGTAGATGTTTTCCGCTGCGGGACGTCTCTGTCTTCGTCGAGTCAGTGGCCTGCGACAGCTTGAACGTGAAGAGCAGCGACCCGATGCGAACCTGATCGCCGTCCGCGATCGGCGTGGGCCCGCTGACACGCCGGTCATTGACGTACGTCCCATTCTTGCTGCCGAGATCCTCGACCGTTGCACCCGTCGTATCGATCAGAATACGCGCGTGCCGGCGCGACACCGTACTCGACTTCACGAGGATGATTCCTTCGCCTTCCCGGCCGAGAATGTTCTCGCCTGGCAACAGCGCAACTTCGGCGGTGGTGCCCAGGAGCCACGCGTTCAGCGCGGCGGCCCGCGGCGATGCCGGCGATCGCTCCGCCTGAAACGCGTACCCGAAACGGTGCAGCGTACGTACGAGACCAGGTTTCCGTTTATGGTCCGCGATCGCGTCTCGAATCTCGGACACGAGCGAGGGGAGGCTGCTCTCGGACACGAATGTCCCGGGCCAGAGGTGCCCGCGGATGTCGGCCTTCGACACGGCTCGTGGACGCCGCGCGATCAGGAGCGCGAGCAAATCGAATGCCTTCGGCGAGAGTCGAACTTCCTTCCCGCGTGACCAGAGTTGGCGAGTATCGGAATCGAACGTCAGGTCGTCGAACTGCAGGCGCATGAATGAGCCATCAGGGAATCGGACCTCATGCTACTACGAGCCAGCGCTCGTCACACGGCGGTTGCGCGGATTCGGGGAGGCGCAGCCCCGAGCCGGCCTGTTACGGGCGCACGAGCTCGATCGTGCGCGCAGCGTTAGCCGGATCGATCCACCACGCCGGCGCCTTGTAGTCGCACACACCGGCAATCCACACAGCAGATCCTGGCGTCACGATCTTCCGCCGATCCTCCGGGTCGATCGCCCACTGCTCTCCCCAGTCATAGATCCACATCGCGTCGCGCTGCAGCAGGCGCACGCACGCGTGGCTTGCAGGATATCCCGGCAGATCGAACTGGTGAAACGAGACCCCGCGCTCGTTGATGAAGTTGAAATACCACTCGAGCACCCACGCGTCATTGTCGGTGCTGCGGCGCTTGCGCGATCGCCAGGTCAGGTTGTACTCGCCGGCGGGCGTGGGCGTCTCCTTCCGGCCGGTGCTCACCGGACCCCAGCGCACGAGCTGTCCGTCCTCGTACGCGCCGAACACCTGCGCAGGCTGGTGGACGACAATCGCCTTCGCATGCGGCGCCGCCCACTCGGATATCGCAGGCATTGGGCTGAACGCGAGCTCGTCGTCCGTCCACCTGTCCGCCACGAGGAGACCGGGAATCACCGGCTCAGTACGGAGCAGATGATCCACGTCACGGCGATTCAGCTTCTCGATGAGCGAAATCTGCTGCGGCGTGAACTGCTTGCGCAGCTCCGCCGGGTTTCGTGGAACCGGCGTCAGGCTGTAACTGGGTGACGACGACGAAGGAGCGACGTCCTGGGCGCCGGCATGCGCGGCGCCGGCGAGAACATGCGCTCCTGCGATGAGGAAGCCGCGGCGGGAGATTTCCCCGCTATGAGGCGAGCTGCAGGGTTGGCTTCTCCACGCCCTTGACGGTTTCCGCTTTGCCATTGAAGACGGCGCCCTCGTGCACCTTCAGGATGGGCGCAGCGAGCTCGCCCTCGATCTCCGCCGACGACTGGAGCTCGATCGCCTGATCGGCGCTCAGCGCTCCGAGCACCTGTCCCGCGACCACGATCGCGTTCGCGTGGATGTCGGCGACGATGTCGGCGCCGGCGCGGACGATGACCGCGTGCCCGTCGACCGCAATGGACCCCTCGACCCGGCCGCTGATGACGAGATCCTCATGCGCGGTGATGTCACCCTTGACGACGATCGACGCACCGATTTCCGCCCGCTCCATGTACGCCTCCTCGAGATTGAGCTGAGGGACGGCGACTTCGCAAAGCGCGTTCCCGCCCGCCGCAGCTCGAAACCCCTGTATTTACAGGGTGCGCGAACACAGAACAGCCTGTGCGCCAACGCTTTGGGACAGCCGATTACAGTCCTGGTTCGTGTCGTTATTCTATTTCACCGCAGCGGTCTGCGGTTTCGATCTATCGAGATAGGGCCGCAGGTTCCATTCCAGGAACACCCACGTGCGGTTCCACGAGTCGATCTGCTCCGGGGAATCGACGCGCTGAAGCGTCTCCGGATCGACCCGCCGGCTGAAGGCATGCCCGCCGCTTTGCCCCCAGGTTGGCGGGTCGACGTACACCCTCGTCTCCGCGAGGTCCGGCTTGCGCGACCGCAGCGCATCCACGATCTGCTGGTCCTCCACGTAGTTGACGTCCAGATCGTTCGTGGCGACGTGGACCAGCAGCGGCGTCTTCAGCTTGTCGACCAGATAGAGCGGGGAACGCTGGATGTAGAGGTCACGCTTCTCGAACGGCAACCCCTGGATGCGCGACTGCGTGGCGAAGTCGCGCTGATATGAGGGCCCCTTGTACGACAGGCGAAACACGAGGTTCGTCACCGGCACGATCGCGGCGGCGGCCTTGAACGGCGTCTCGTCGCGGAAGACGGACAGTAACGTGATGTACCCGCCGTGGCTCCAGCCCATGATGCCGAGCCGATCCGGATCGACGTGCCGCAGCGTCTTCAAATACCCGACAGCGCTCATCACGTCGTCGACTTCGTACCCGCCGTAATCGATCGCGTTGTGGAAGGCTTCGCCATATCCGGTGCTGCCGCGATACTCGGGACAGATCACGACGTATCCACGCGCGACCGCCTCCTTCACGAACGGGAACATCGGAAGTCCCCAGTTCGCATGCACGCCGCCGTGCACCCAGACGAGCGCGGCGTGCCCTCGTGGCCCGCGCTTCTGCAGCGGCTGAAAGAGGTACGCGGGGATGTCGAGATCGCCGGCGCTGCTGTGGTAGGTGATCTTGCTGAAGTCCATCACCCCTTTGCTCGCTTCGGCATAGCGCGCGTCGGTACGCGCCTTTACCGCCACGTCGCGCGCGAAGTCGTAGGCGGGCGCGTGATCTTCTGGATCGGTGCTTACGTACAGCTGTCGAGCGCGCTCGGGATTCATCGCGGGCTGCGGCCGCTGCGCCGCCAGCGGGACGGAACACGCGAACAGCAGGAGCGCAAGCGCTTGGAGTCTGGAGCGGACCATTCGAACCTCCCTGGGGAAGCGGGCAGTATCACACGAGTGACAATCCACTACAATCAGCGAATGTCGCGGCGGCGGCCGGAGCTCACGCTCGTCGAGGAACGCACGATCTCGGACTACATCGATCCTCCCGAAGGCAGCGGCGTGCTCGAGGCAAGCGGCGTCATCGCGAAGGACGGCTACTACTACGTCATCTTCGACAACATCCGGCGCGTCGCGCGCATCCACAGCGGCCTCGATCGGCGATCGCGCAAACATGGCTGGTTCGGGCGTGCGCGCAGCGGCGACGGGTACGAAGACATCGCGTTCAGTCCGTACACGCGGCATTTCTACCTGCTCATCGAAGGCGAGAAGCACCCGGACGGAACGTACAAAGCCCTCATCGACGAATGCGACGAGGCGGGACACTACAAGCGGCGTCGCTGGATCGATTTCACCTTCGAGAAGCGGAACACCGGGTTCGAAGGGCTCAGCGCGGTGAGGGTCGGCGGAGAGGATTACCTGCTCGCGCTTTGTGAAGGCAACAAATGCCGCGCTGGCAGCAAAGGGCGAAAGCCAGGCGGCGGACGCATCCATGTGCTGCAGCTCACCGGCGCAGTCTGGAAGACGGTGACGACGATACCGCTGCCCCGCAGCGTCAAGTTCGAGGACTATTCCGCCGTCGCGATCCGCGGCACGCACATCGCGGTCGTGTCGCAGCAGACGTCGAGCCTCTGGATCGGCACCATCCGGTATCGCGACTGGTCAATCGCGGGACGCGGGCGGATTTACGATTTCCCGCGCACGAAGAAAAGAAAGCGGAAGTACTGCACTGTCGAAGGATTGAGCTGGATCTCGCCACGGACGTTCGTCATGGTGTCGGACCTCTCGAAGAAGAACCACCCGAAGCGCTGCCGCAAACACGACCAATCGATTCACGTGTTCCGCCTGCCTGCCGCGCAGAAGTAACGCGGCGACCATCCCAAAATTTCCTCCCTTGTCGCGGAACCTGACGGCGACGCACGCGACAAGAGCGGAAAACGGTTTCGATCTCGAGGCCTCTTCTTTGCATGAGCTTGCCGCCGTTGGACCCGGGGGAGTCCTCGATATGTTTCAACTGAGCCTTGTCGATCACATTCGTCTCAGCTTCGGCAGCATCGTCAGCGCATACGAAGGGCACACGGAGGCCGCTGCGCGCCTCGCCCGATGGTCCTGGCACGCGAAGCTCGCCATTCTCGCGGTGCTCGGATCGGCCGCGGGAACGAGCATCGCGGCGGCCATCCGTGGCGGGATCTACACGGTCGTTGCCGCGGCTCTAAGCGCGGCCGCGTTCGCCGCCTGCGCCGCGTTCGTCGCCATCGATCCTGAAACGCGGGTGTACGGGCATCGTACAACCGCGGCGCGCCTCTGGTTGATGTGCGAGAAATACCGTGCGCTGCTGGCGGAAATCCACGATCAGCTGATCGACGTCCCGACGATGGCGCAGCGCCGTGACGCGCTGCTGAAGGAAGTCTCGGAGCTGTGGGAGCAGGCGCCCCCGGCCGATCGTGCGACGTACGATATCGCGCGAAAGGCTCTGGGCGGCGTGTATTCGGAGCAGCAGGTCGATCAATTCCTGCCGCTGTCGCTCCGGCGCCCAACCAGCGCGACTACCTGATCCGGCCCGCGACGTTGATCGTGCTCGTTACGCGGTATGAATATTCATAGAAGCGCTCGATCCGGTGATAGCGCGCCGACACTTCGAGTGATGCCGACGGTGCGAGCTGAAAACGCCGCGCGGCGCCGATCTCCGCGTAGTCGCGCGTGCCGTGATATCGGCTGCCGCCGCGCCGGATGGAGAGATAGTTCGCGTCCCCTTCGTCCTTGATGAAGTTGCGGCCGCGCCACGCGAGCAGGTGCACGCGCCAGCCGGCGCGCTCCACGGCGCCGCGGCCCAGGAATGCGACGCCGTCGCGCGAGAGAGCCGGTTGCGCGCGATCGGGCACATAGCGCGAGACCAGCCCGTACGCCTCGACTGAACCCAGCGCTCCCGACGCGATCGTGCGCTCCAGCCGCGCACCCGTCGCGGCGGCGACGCTGTCGGCCACGGCACCTGACGCAAACAACTGCCCACCCTGGTGCACGACGTGAAGCTGCACCGGGACGGACACCGCATGGCCGGGCCATAACGCGGCGTTCATCCCGGCATCGAACCGCTCGCGGTGCTCCGGCGTGTTCAGACGCTGCCATTCGAGCCACATCTCGTGCTCGACGATGGCGCCGCGAAAGGTCCATTGCAAGCCGGGTTCGTATGCGCGCTCGAACGTCAGCGTCTCGCGCTGCAGCGGCGGAAGCAGCCGGTGGGGACCCATCCGATCGGGCCCGAGGGGCGCGTCCGCTGCACGCGCCGGAAGGCGCCGAACACGAAGGACGATCGCGTCCCGGTGACGGTCAGCGCCACGATCGGCCGCACCTGCTCGAAGGCGCGATCGCCGCCGAACCGCTCGTTGCCGATGACACCGAGCGACACCTTCACCCGCGGATTCAGTTCGAAGTCGCCATACACGCGCGCCGCGGATCCGAGAATCGTCTCCCCCTCGCGAAAAGAGTTGTGGAATTCGGTGTTGTCGCCGTACAAGAGAACGTCCGCCCCCGCGGTGACGTGTGGCTGCGCCGCCGCCGTGCCGCCCGCGACCGTCGCGACGGACAACGCTGCCGAGGCCGCCATCCTGCCGACATTCCGCATCCGCCCTACGATACTGCAGGCGCTCACGCGCCTCGGCGTACTGCTCGTCGCGGGGTGCGCGCCGCTCGCAGCACAGGATCGCCCGCTCGATGATCCATTTGCCGCGCACCGCTGGCACTTCGAGACGGGGCTTCACGCCGCGGTCGAAGCGTGGAACTACAACGTCTCGCACGAAGAGGTGTACGGGCTGACCGAAGGCGTGACGTACGGTATCAAGGACGGCCTGCTGTTCACCGCGAACCAGCGGATCTATTACGTATCGCAGCGCGCAAACGACACGTGGCTGCTCGGGCTGACCTGCGGGGTTCGCGGCCGTGTGTACCATCGCGGGCGCGCGCACGTTTATCTGGAAGGAGACATTGGGGTGTCGGACGCGGCCATCGCCACGCCGCCGCGCGGCACCCGCTTCAATTACGTGGCGCTTGGCGCGTCCGGCGTGATCATCCGTGTTCGTCCGGGGATGTTCGCGCTGGCAGGGCTGCAATGGATCCACATCTCGAACAACAGCCTCAAGGGGCCTGGCCGGAACCCCGATATCGAAGCCGTCGGCCCGGTACTTGGTCTTGCGTGGGGATTCAGGTAATCTCTGCGCCACCTCTTTTCAAGGAGCTCTGACGTGCGTTCACGCCTTTGCGCCATGTCGGCTGCCGTCGTGGTGTCCTTCACCCTGCTCGTCCACGCGCAGCAGGCTCCCCGCGCCGCCGCGCCGTTGTCCGACGCGCAGATGGAGGAGTTCCTGCTGCACGCGAAAGTGATCAAGTCGAAGAGCGCGAGCAAGGGCGTCACGGGATCCCTGCGCGCGACGCTCAGCGACGGCACGCTCACGCACGACGCGCACATTCAGACGATCGACGAGGAGAAGGCGCAGTTCCAGAGCGACCAGGGGGTCGAATTCAATTTCCGCGACACGTGGCGCTTCAACGTCGCCGGGTATCGGCTCGACCGACTGATCGCCATGAACATGGTCCCGGTCTGCGTCGAGCGCCGCTTCGGCTACGACAACGCGGCATATACGTGGTGGGTGGACGACGTGATGATGGAGGAGGGGGATCGGCTGAAGAAGAAGATCGAGGCGCCGAACGTCGAGGCGTGGAACCAGCAGATGCAACTCGTGCGGCTGTTCGATCAGCTGATCGCCAACGTCGACCGCAACGTCGGAAACCTCGTCATCACGCACGATTGGCGGCTGTTTCCGATCGACCACACGCGCGCGTTCCGCCGCAACCACGAGCTCAAGTCCGCCGTCAACGTCACCCGCGTCGATCGCGTCGTCGTCGAACGCCTGAAGGTGCTGAACCGCGAGACGCTGAAGAGGTCGATCGGCAAATACCTGACGACGTTCGAGCTCGACGCGCTGCTGGCGAGGCGCGACGCGATCCTCCAGCGACTCGACTCGCTCGGGCCGTCGGCGCTGTACGACCGGATCCCATGGTCGGTCACGCCGGTCCCGTCAACGATGCCGCAGTGACCCGGTAGTCCAGACCTCCATCGCCACGCGCCACCGGTTATCGCCGCCGCGGCTATAGATGGTCACGTAGAGTCCTTCGACAGTTTTCCTGGCGCCGTCGGAGCGCGTTTCGATATAAGTCCCCGTTTCGGAAGCCGTGTCCTTCCCGACGTCGAACTTCCGAGGGAGAAGCGTCAGGGTGGCGTGCGTGCGATCCGGCGTCATCCCAAGCGCGTCGGCCGTGTAGAACGACTCCGGGGCAGGATCGCCGGCGTTCACCGCGCGAACCAGTTCGCGTCTCGCCGCGGCAACCTCGCTCTCAACACCCGTTGCCGCTGACCAGTCCACCCGAATGACGTCTTCGCTCTGCGCCGGGTTCAGCACGAGGCAGAGCGCCGCACAAAGCAGTGACATGGCAAGGCTCCTGGGGGTGCCCTGAGGGAGAGGCAACGGCCGTGCCGCCGCAACCCGCGTGATTTCGCGGAAATCCAGAGGAACGGCAGCGACCGCGGACGCGGTTGTAACCGAAGCGACGGATCCGAAATGACCCTGATACGCGCCGCTTGACCCGTCGGACGCCGCGGGGTAGCGTTCCCTCCTTCCCGAAGGAGCGCGACATGGTGCACAGACTTTCGCTCGCAACCATCCTGCTGTCGGCGTCGCTTTTCGCGCAAGGCGGCACAGGATCACCGGCAGACCCGTACGGCCAGCTTCGCTGGCGATACATCGGTCCGACAGGCAATCGTGTGACGTCCGTGGCCGGAGTCCCTGACGACCCGAACGTCTACTACGCGGGCGCGGCCTCGGGTGGCATCTTCAAGACGATTGACGGCGGCGTTCACTGGCAGGCGATCTTCGACGATCAGCCCGTGATGTCGATCGGCGCAATCGCGATCGCGCCGTCCGATCCGAACGTGGTGTGGGCCGGCACCGGTGAGCCGTTCATCCGAGGCCACATTTCCGTCGGGCAGGGCGTTTACAAATCCACGGACGCCGGGCGCACGTGGACGCTCGCGGGGCTCGACAAGACCGGGAGAATCTCACGCATCGCGATCGATCCAGCGAATCCGGAGACCGTGGTCGCGTGCGCGCTCGGCCACGCGTACGGCCCGCAACAGGAGCGCGGCGTCTTCAGGACGATCGACGGCGGCAGGACCTGGCAGCGCACGCTGTTCGTCGACGAGAACACCGGCTGCTCCGATCTCGCGATGGATCCGAAGAACCCGCGGATCGTATTCGCCGGCATGTGGCAGTTCGAGATTCACACCTGGGGACGCGAGAGCGGCGGGCCGGGCAGCGGCCTCTTCATGTCCCGCGACGGCGGCGCCACGTGGAAGAAGCTCACGGGCAACGGCCTTCCTTCGCGCCCGGTTGGCAAGGTTGCGGTCGCGATCGCTCGCAGCAACCCGAATCGCGTCTACGCGATGATTGAGACGGGCGACGGTGTGCCATGGAACGGCAAGGAAACCGACCGCGGTCAGATCTGGCGATCGGAAAACGGCGGCGAATCGTGGCGAATGGCCAGCACGGACCGGAACGCGATGGGGCGTGCGCATTACTACTCGCGCATGGCGATCGCCACCGACAACGAGGACGAAACCTATTACCTGACGGCGGCCTTCAGCAAGTCGCTCGATGGAGGCGCGACGCTTGTCGCGCAAACGGCGGCCGCGAGCCCCGGCGGCGACAACCACGACATGTGGATCGATCCCGTCGACAGCGATCGCATGGCTGTCGCGAATGACGGCGGTGTCTCGATCTCGGTGACACACGGTCGATCGTGGCACCACATCCAGTTGCCGATCGCGCAGATGTATCACGTCACGACCGATAACGAGATTCCCTACAACGTGTACGGCAACGAACAGGATGACCCGTCGTATCGGGGCCCCAGCAACAGCCGCACGGGCCTGACGATTGCGCGCAGCCTGTGGCACGCGGTCGGCGGCGGCGAAAGCGGCTGGGCCACCCCGGATCCCACCGACCCGAACATCATCTGGTCGAGCGCCTCCGGTTCCGGCTCCGTCGGCGGCATCGTCGTCCGCTACGACGAGCGGCGCCGGCAGGCGCGCAACGTCGAGGTCTGGCCCGACCAGGCGAACGGCGTGCCCGCGGATCTGAAGTACCGCTTCAACTGGACGATGCCGCTGACGATTTCGCCGCACGATCACAACAAGGTGTACGTCGGCAGCCAGCACGTGCACCAGACGACGGACGGCGGCCAGAGCTGGCAGGTGATCAGCCCGGATCTCACGCTCAACGACAAGTCACGGCAGCAAAGCTCCGGCGGACTGACACCCGACAACATCGGCGTCGAGTACGCAGGCGTCGTGTTCGCGATTGCGGAGTCGCGCCTCGAAAAAGGGCTGATCTGGGCCGGCACGAATGACGGGCTCGTGCAGCTCACACGGGACGGCGGGAAGACCTGGACGAACGTCACGGCAAACCTGCCGAACCTTCCGCCATGGGGCACCGTCAGCAACATCGAACCGTCGCGATATGCGGCGGGCGCCGCTTACCTCACCGTCGATTTCCACCAGGTCAACAATCGCGACCCGTTCGTCTACAAGACAACCGATTACGGGAAAACATGGAAGGCCATCGTCAACGGCATTCCGCGCAGCATGCTCAGCTACGCCCACTGCGTGCGGGAGGATCCTGCACGCCGCGGGCTCCTGTACCTCGGAACTGAAGGCGGTGTCTACGTCACGTTCGACGATGGGGAGAGCTGGCGGCCGCTGCAGAACAACCTGCCGCGGGCGCCGGTGTACTGGCTGACGGTGCAGGAGCCGTTCAACGATCTCGTGATCGCGACCTACGGCCGCGGATTCTGGATCCTGGACGACATCACGCCGCTGCAGCAGATGACGCCGCAGGTCGCGTCAGCCGATGCGCACCTGTTCACGCCGCAGCCAGCGTGGCGGTTCCGGGACATCACCGACACTGTGTCGATGAACGACGACCCGACAGTCGGTCAAAACCCGGCGTATGGTGCGGCGATCAACTACTCTCTGAAGTCCGCGCCGGCGGGTAACGTCACGCTGTCGATTCTCGACCGGCAGGGACGCACCATCCGCACGATTCAGGGCACGAAATCGGCCGGCGTGAATCGGGTCGTTTGGGATCTGCGGAACGAACCGACGACCGAGGTGAAGCTGCGGACCAGCCCGTTGTATGCGCCGGAGATCGGCGTGGGACCACAGGGGTGGCGATCGGGAGGAGGACCGATGTCCATCCTGCAGCCACCCGGCAGTTACTCCGTGAAGCTGTCGGTGAACGGACGAGAGTTGTCGGCGCCGCTGACGATCAAGAAGGACCCGCATTCGGAAGGCGCCGAGGCTGACATCGAGCAGCAGACACGAATGCTGGAGCAGCTGCGCGCCGACGTCGAGACGACCGCCGGAATGATCGACCAGCTCGAGCTCGCGCGCGCGCAGCTTCAGAGTCTCGCGCGGCTGCTCGACACGGATCGCGACGCGGACCTCCGCAAGGACGCTGCGGCGGTCGAGCAGAAGCTGACCGCAATCGAGGGTCACCTGATCGAACTGCGATCCACCGGCCGCGGCCAGGACACGGTGCGCTGGGGCGCGAAGCTGCTCGGCAAGATCAATTACCTGGCGAACGGGCTGGCCAGCGCGGATGACGGGCCGACGAGCCAGCAGCTCGAGGCACAAAAAATCCTGGAGGAGCGGATCGCGACCTACCGCGGTCAGATCGATGCCGCCGGACGTTCGGATGTCTCCGCGCTGAACGACACGCTGAAACGGCGCAACCTGCCGATCGTGATCTGGCTCGCGCGCAGCGGAACGTAGAGGCGTCAGGACATATGCGCGCGGATCTGGTGATTCAGCCTGTGAATTTGACGGCGCAGGCTCTTGACCTCCTCCTGCCTGTGAGCCTCGAGCGCGGCGTCGCGCTGCGCCTTGAGCGCGCGCAGCGTGGCCTTGATCCCACCCTTGTCGATCCCGTGCACGGAGTGGTGCTCGTGCATGTCGATGCCGAGCGCCGTGCAGATTGCCGGCAGCAGCCGCTCCTTGTGCATCTGGGAGTAGCCCTGCACCGCGTCATGCGTGATGTCTTTCGCGATGTCGCGCAGCTCGTTGACGGTTTTTGCCTTCAACTGTTCGTACGTGTAGGCCATGGCACCTCCTCGCGGAGGCGAATCCTAGCGCAAAACAGGGGAAAAGGGAAAGCGTGCAGAACCGCGCAAAGAGCCCTGAATCCGGCCCGGTGGAGAGCCGATACATCGGAACACTCCGCATGATCTGGTTTTTCACCCGCGGCAGCGCGCAGGTCGATATCGAAGTGCGTCGGGGCGGCGATCCCGCCGTGTTCGAGCTCGTCATCGACTATCCGGACGGCTCGGAACACGTGCGCCGCTTCACGGAAGCACGGAAGCTCGTTCGGCGGGCCCTGCAGGTGCAGCAGCGACTGATACGGGACGGCTGGACGCCGTGCAACCCCGATATGCGCCGAACTATTCCGGCGCGCACAGCCGCGCCGCGGTCCAGGATTTCGCGGGCACCCGCGGCGACTGTGGTCGCGTTTCCAGAGACACGTCAGGTCGCGACTCGCGGCGACGTTCGGCCTCTGACCGCGCCGCCGCGTGCCGCTGTCCCGTCTCAGACCGCGAGCAGCCGTTCGAAGAACGATCGGTACCGCTTGAGCGCGACGCGTAGATCCTCGGTCGACACGTTGTCGCCGCGCCCCCACTGATCCTCCAGCGCCTTGCGTTCACCCGTGAAGACCTCGGACAGCCTGTTCATCATCTCGGAGACGAGCGAGTCCGCCTGCTCCACGGCGGCCCTGGGCTCGTCGACGAACCCCGTCTGGATGGCCTCCCAGCGCGTCCTGAAACCACCCAGCTCGTCGTCATGAAAAAGCGCCGCGTGGGGCTCGAGCGCGCGCTCCACCGGGACCTCGCGGACCGTGGACTCGTCACTCATGATGCCCTCCTGATGTCGTGAAGGTCGAGCAGATCGTTGAACAGCGCGCGGTAGTTCACCACGGCCTGCCGCAGCTCTTCGGTGCCCGCCTCCCTGCGTTCGCGGCGCTGCGCCAGCCCTCGTGCGATGCGGTAGTTCTCTACCACCTGCGGGTGATCGACCGAAAGATCCGCGGCGCGCGTGTCGAAGTCTTCAATCGGATAGCCGCGCGCGGACATGACCTGCGTCACCAGACGGTCCGCGGCGGCGACGGCACCGTCCGGATCGTCGACGAACAGGCCCTGCACTCGCCGCCATTCGCGCGAGAACGACTCGGACTGCTCGCGCGAAAGCGGACGGATCTTGAGCTTCTCGACGCGTTTCGCGCGGGCGTCGAGGATCGCTTCGGCCTTTTCCGGCGTTCCGACGTCCCGGAGCGTGCGATCGTATTCGGGACCGAACCGCTCGCGCAGGCGCACGCGGCGCTGCCGCTGCATGTAGGTCCACGCGAGCGCGATCACCGCGAGCACGGCCACGACGGCCAGTACGACCCAGATGACTTTTTGAGAATCCACATGGCCCTCCTGGGGAGAGCCGGGTCGCAATGATCGTTCCGGCGCGCGAGAGGATCGACTGGGCGGTGAAAACGGTCGGCGCGATCGCGCTCGACGTTAAAAAGGGTACGCGCCGGAAAAATGTACCGTAGCAATTTGAGAAGGTCCCGCGAAGGGACCTTCCCCGTTACGGATGGTAATCGCCGACGTGCTCGCGCGTGGAGCTGATGTCCTGCGCGCCGGTGTCCTTCAGGATTTCCCGCGCGCGATCCGCCCACTCCCGATCGTCGCAGTGCACCGAGCACAGCATTGCGCCGCCGCGAAGGCGTCCCTCGTAACGCTTCGCTTCGATCTCCGGCATCCCCGCGCCGACGAGCGCGCCGATGAGGCCGCCGGTCGCACCGACGGCGCCGGCCCCCGCGAGCGCCGCGACAATCGGTCCGGCCGCGATGAACGGGCCGACGCCGGGAATCGCGAGCGCGCCGATTCCGATCAGCCAGCCGAGCACGCCGCCGGCTGCCGCACCGGCCGCTGCGCCGGTGGACGCCCCCTCGGGCGCTTTCGAATTGATCTCGTGCGCGAGCTGGTGCGTTCCCTTATCCGGAAACACGACGGAAATATCTTCCGGCCGGAACCCCGCGACCCGGAGCCGATCCACGGCGACTTCAAGTGTCGGCCGATCCGGATACAAGCCGAACACCGCAACATCATGTGGCATGTGTCCCTCCGCAAGGAACTGCTGTGGCCGCAACACGCGCGGCCACGGGAGAGCGTTGCAGAGGGCGTACCGGAATGTGCCGGTAGTGCTCGCCCTCAGCCCAGCCAGACATGTATGCCCCGGCCCCGATTCGTTGCGAGGCGAGCTGGAACACGCATGGCGATGCCATGATTCAAGCTCGACTGCAGGTCTGGAGGTTCGATGTCCACCCGCATCGCTGTCGCCGCGTTGCTGCTTCTATGCGCGGCATGCGGCGGCTCGAATCCCGCGTCCCCCACGCCAACAACACCGACCACCGGCTCAGGAAATGCGCCCGCGGTCCGCATCGAGGTCAAGGCTGATGAATCGGGCTCGCGTGATGCGATCGTCCTTCTCAGCGAAGTCGTCGCTGATGCGTCGGGATCCGCGGGCTCCGGCCCGCTGACGTTCTCGATCGACTTCGGCGACGGGTTCGTCGCGACATCCGCAACAGCGCGGCACGCGTACAGCGCCCCGGGCACTTTCACGATCACAGCCACGGTCACCGATGCACAGTCGCGGAAGGTGAGCGAGTCGCGACAGATCGCGGTGACGTCCCTCACCGGATCCTGGTTCCAGGCGGAGTACGTGCAACGAACTCGCCGGGTCGAAGTGCGCCGGCTTACCGTCACGTCCCAGGATGGGCTGACGATCCGTGGAACTTATCAGGTCACCAGTGCGGCGAACCGCACGTTCACGGGCACGCTGACTGCGCCGCGCAGCGTCCGCATGACCGTTGACGGCGGCGCGTCGCTGGACGGTGTGCTTCCGTCGCCGCTGAATGACGAAGCGGAGAACTGGATCCTGCAGGCGCGCGGCGACGCCGTCGATGGCGAGCGTCTGGAGTTCCGTCCGATTCTCGGCGATCCAGCCGCGCCACCAGATGCGGATTTCATCGTTCGATTCGGTGAGGATGACCTGCGGCGGCCCATAGCGGCAATCTCTCCGATTCAGGTCGACGATTCGTATCGTTCTTCCGACCATCGGCGTGGAGTTTCGGGGAGTGCTCGAGGGGATTTCGTTCGGCAGCAGCGTCCAGCTCCGGATGAACGTCACGCAAGTCGGCGGCGCAGAGAATGGAAGAGGGCGAATCTTTCACTACAGAAACGAGTATTGACCCGCGCTGTTGCCAATCGGTGCCGATGCTGGCAGTGCGGCGACATCTCGCCTAGTTCCTTGACAAAGAAAAAGCCCGATGCTTGATGAAGCATCGGGCTTTTTGCGTCAATAATCCCGGCAGTGACCTACTCTCCCACACACTTTCGCATGCAGTACCATCGGCGGTAGAGGGCTTAACTTCCGTGTTCGGAATGGGAACGGGTGTGACCCCTCTCCTATGACCACCGGGAAACTGAATGATTGCTGATTTCTGATTTGCGATTGTCGATTTGGACAATCAACGATCAGCAGTAGCGATTCAGCAATCGAACGGTGTTGCCTGGGATCCCGCAACCATCGAGCGCCCGATATCGGCGCGTGAGGCTGCGAGTCGCCCCAGACTATGTCAAAGAGCCAAACAATTGCGCGCCGCCGCAACGCTACGGCGCGTCCGCCATAGCTCGCGAAGCGAGCGACGGCGGAAAATATCCTGCAAACGGTAGTCTTTCGTCCCACAACAACCCTGTCCGCCGAAGCTCCCGAAGGGAGCGAAGGCGGATTCGCAATGCGAGCACTGTTCGAAAGAAATAATGGTCAAGCCTCACGGCTGATTAGTATCGGTTAGCTTCAACCATCGCTGGCCTTCCACACCCGACCTATCACCTGGTCATCTTCCAGGAGCCTTCAGAGGCCTTACGGCCTGGGAGATCTCATCTTGTGGAGGGTTTCACGCTTAGATGCATTCAGCGTTTCTCCCTTCCGCACGTAGCTACCGAGCGCTGCCGTTGGCACGACAACTCGTACACTAGAGGTGCGTCCATCCCGGTCCTCTCGTACTAAGGACAGCCCCACTCAAATCTCCTGCGCCCATGACAGATAGGGACCGAACTGTCTCGCGACGTTCTAAACCCAGCTCACGTACCGCTTTAACCGGCGAACAGCCGGACCCTTGGGAGCTGCTACACCCCCAGGATGCGATGAGCCGACATCGAGGTGCCAAACCTGAGCGTCGATGTGAACTCTTGGCTCAGATCAGCCTGTTATCCCCGGCGTACCTTTTATCCGTTGAGCGATGGCCCTTCCATGCGGAACCACCGGATCACTAA
>WNGF01001803.1_pt1 | contig 30969 bp, 30 predicted proteins | sample 5400641 | NCBI WGS metagenome assembly WNGF01 (sample SAMN13153371, study PRJNA577476) | soil metagenome | isolation source: 80 cm soil or saprolite under grassland replicate 2 | place: USA:California | collected 2016-06-15 | reverse complement strand
CCGGGCCGTCCGGGAGCAGATGCGGGCCGGGGCCCGTTCGATCAAGGTCATCGCCACAGGCGGGGTGCTCACGCCCGGCGTCTCGGTGGATTTCACGTCGTTCACGCCGGAGGAGCTCCGGGCGGCCGTGGAGGAGACCCACCAGTGGGGCCGCCCCATCGCCGCGCACGCCATCGGGGCCGGGGGCATCGAGAACGCGGTGCGGGCGGGGATCGACTCGATCGAGCACGGCTCGCAGATCAGCACCACGGTGGCCCGGCTGATGGCCGAACAGGGGACGTTCCACGTGCCGACCATCTCGGCGCTGCGCGGGATCGTGGACAACGCGGACGAGGTCCCCGAGTACGCAGTCGAGAAGGCGAGGCAGGTCCTTGAGTGGGCCCGGGACTCCTTCCGCCGGGCCGTGCGGGCCGGCGTCCCCCACGCCTGCGGCACCGACGCCGGGACGCCGTTCAACCCCCATGGGAACGCGCCGGTGGAGGTCGAGCGCATGGTCGAGTGGGGGCTGACCCCCCTGAAGGCCCTGCAGGCGGCCACGTCGAACGGGGCCCGCCTGCTCCGGGTGGCGGACATCGGCACGGTCGAGGAGGGGAAGGCCGCGGACCTGTGCCTGTACGGAGGCGACGTCCTCGACGAGATCTCGCTGCTGGTGAAGCCCTCGCTGGTGATGAAGGCGGGGGAGATCCTGGTGGGAGATTAGTTCCGGACTCGGACGACCGGGTGTGGGAGATCGCCCAGGGCGCGGTGAACACGTTCACGATCGAGGACGACCCCGACACGATGCCGGAGACCCCGACCATCGAACGGCTCGGGGACATCTCTGCCCCGACCCTGGTCGTCATCTCCGCGCCGGGGGACTGACCCCGCCCGGCCGACCCGGCCCGAAGCCGGCGTGCGGTCGGGCGTGTAGCGTTCTGTGGTCATGGCCACGGGGATCGGGGTCGGCGTGCAGATCCTGGGGCGGCCGCCGGCTGCGGTGCTGGCGGCGGTGGCCCGCGGGCTGGAGGTGGCCGGGGCCGAGTCGTTCTGGACGCCGGACCACTGGATGTGGCTGGCCCCCCTCGAGGTGTGGAACCAGCGGAACTTCCCGGCGGCGCGGCTCATCCGGAACCCCGAGGAGAACTTCGAGTCGTTCGCGTTCCTCACGTGGCTGGCGGGGCGGACGAAGAAGGCCCGGGTGGGCACCGCGGTGACCGAGGCCATCCGGCGCCACCCCGCCGAGATCGCCCAGGCCGCGCTCACGCTGCACCACCTGTCGCACGGGCGGTTCGTGCTGGGGATGGGCGCCGGCGAACGGGAGAACGTCGAGCCGTACGGGCTCTCGTTCGCCGGGCAGGTGTCCCGCCTGGAGGAGGCGCTGTACGTGATCCGGCTCCTGTGGACGTCGCCGGGATACGCCTCGTACGAGGGCACGTACTTCCGTCTGGACCGTGGGGTCATCGGCCTGGGGCCGTACCGGGGGACGTACCCGCCGATCTGGGTGGCAGCGCACGGGCCGAAGACCCTCCGGCTGGCCGGCCGGTACGGGGACGGCTGGCTCCCCACGCACCAGATGGAGCCGGACGAGTACGCCGAGCACCTCAGGGAGATCCGGAGCGCCGGGCTGGAGGCGGGCCGGACCATGGCCTCGTTCACGCCGTCGTACGAGATGACCGTGGCCACGGCCGGGTCGCACGACGACGCCCACCGCCTCCTGGACTCCGCGGCGCTCCGTCTGGGGGGCCTGGTGATGCCGGCCGAGCTGTGGGCCCGCCACGGGGCCGTCCATCCATTCGGCGAACGGTTCCGCGGGATCATCGACTACATCCCGTCGCGGCTGGATCCCGAGACGGTCCTGCGGGCGATGGAGGAGGTCCCGTTCGAGGTGCTGCACACGGCGTTCGACCACGGGACCCCCGAGCAGCTGGCCGCCCGCATCCAGTCCTACTCGGCCGTCGGCCTCCGCCACGTCGTCCTGCGCAACGTCGGACCGCTCGTTGACCCCCGCCGGGCCCTCGCGTCGTTCCGCGACGTCGGGCGGCTCATCCGTCTGCTCCGCCGTCCCTGAGCCGCTCGACCCCTCGCGGTCGCCGGCTCTCGCCTTGTCCGCTCGCCGGTGATAGAAGAGGCCATGGCCATGACCGACCCGCGAATCGGGACCGAGCTCGCCGGCTACCGCATCGAGTCCCAGCTCGGGCGAGGCGGGATGAGCGTCGTGTACCTGGCGGAGGACCTCCGGCTGAAGCGCCGGGCCGCGCTGAAGGTCCTGGCGCCCGAGCTGGCCGCAGACCAGAGCTTCCGGCAGCGGTTCATCGCGGAGTCCGAGCTGGCGGCGTCGCTCGACCATCCGAACGTCATCCCGATCTTCGAGGCCGGCGAGGCCGAGGGCGTGCTGTTCATCGCGATGCGCTACGTGAAGTCCACGGACCTCAAGGCGCTCATCGAGCGCGAGGGGCGGCTCGATCCCGACCGCGCCCTCTCGATCGTGGGCCAGACGGCGAGCGCCCTGGACACCGCCCACTCCCAGGGCCTCGTCCACCGCGACGTGAAGCCCGCCAACATCCTGGTGGCCGAGGGCCAGGGGTCGCAGGGGCGGGACCACGTGTACCTGGCCGACTTCGGCCTGACCAAGCGGGCCCAGCAGCGGACCGGCCTCACCCGGACGGGGCAGTTCGTGGGAACGGTGGACTACGTCGCGCCGGAGCAGATCGAGGGCAAGGAGATCGACGGGCGGACCGACGAGTACGCCCTGGCCTGCGTGCTGTTCGAATGCCTGACCGGGGAGAGCCCGTTCCCCAAGGACGACGAGACCGCGGTGCTGATCGCCCACCTCATGGACCCCGTGCCGTCCGTCCGGGTGGTCCGCCCGGATCTCCCCCAAGCCCTTGACGACGTGTTGCGGGCGGGGATGGCCAAGCAGAAGGAGCAGCGGTTCCCGGACTGCGCGTCGTTCGTCCGGGCGGCCGCGGACGCGGTGGCCGGCCGACGGGCCGTGACCCAGTTCGCCGCCCCGCCCACGCCCTCGCCGGCCGCCTTCGAGGCCCCCCCGGGTGGGGTCACGTCGCCGGGCTCGTCCCAGCCGGCCCCGGCGGCGACAGGCGGCTTCCAGCCGGCCCAGGCCCCGGCCGAGTTCCAGCCCGCGCCGGCGACCGGGGGGTTCCAGCCGGCCCCGGCCGAGACGTTCCGTCCCGGCGGCGACGGCGGAGGCCGGCCCCCGGCGAGGCGACGGCGGCGGTTGACGACGATGGTGGTGTCGGCGGTGGTGGCCGCCGGGGTGGCTGCGGGATTGGTCGTGCTGCTCAACAGCGGCGGTGACGGGAACGCCGAGCCCACGCAGGGGCCCAGCGGGCCGGTGACGACGGGGATCGCTCCGACCGCGAAGGCGTTCCCGGCGGGGACGGTGATCTACGCCGACGACTTCCACGACAACTCGGGGAAGTGGGACGAGACCAGCCAGGGCGGGTTCCACATCGGTCTCCGGGGCGGCCGGTACTTCGAGGAGATCAAGCGGACGTCCACGCCGCAGGTGTTCGCGCCGGCGTTCCCGGGACTCCCCGAACTCGCCGTGCTGGGCGACGTGCGTGTCGCGGTCACGGCCACGAAGGTCGCCGGCACCGGTCCGAACGGGTTCGGCCTGGCCTGCCGGACGAACGGGGACACGCTGTCCTACTACCTCGTGGTCAGCACGACCGGCGGGTGGGCCATCGAGAAGAGCGACGGGCAGAACCAGCCCGTCCTGCTCCAGGGCACCAGCCCGTTCATCCGCAAGGGCGAGCGAGCCGGGAACGTCATCGAGGGGAGCTGCGCCGGCGGCGTCGGGAACACCCCGGTGACGCTGACCCTGTTCGTGAACGGGAACCAGCTGGGGTCGGTGCAGGACACGCCCGACATCGACGTCCAGGGCGACTCGCCGGGGGTGTATCCCACGGGGACGGTGGGCCTGGTGACCGTGGGGAATCTGGGCCTCCGCGTGGAATTCGACGACTTCAGCATCCGAGCCGTGTAGCGGGGGAGCCCCATGCGGGCATCGATGAGTCCGGGGGCGGTAGTCGCCGTACCCGAAGCCCGGTAGGAGGAAGGTCCCGGGGAGCTTGCGCGAGGGGACGGGCCCGGCTCGACCCGGTCAGCCGCCGGCCAGGACGGCCGCGCCGACGGCCCCGGAGAGGTCGCCGAGCTCCGTGGTGAGGAGGGCCGGTGGGTGGTCCCGGACGAACAGGTGGGGCTCCATGGCCTTCGCCACCCGGTCGGCGAACGGCGATCCCAGGCGGTCACCCAGCCCACCCCCGATCATGATCGCGTCGACGTCGAGGACGTTCTGGGCCGAGGCCAGTGCGATCCCGAGGGCCCACACCGCGTCGTCGACCAGCTTGCGCGCCAGCTTGTCCTTCTGCTCGAGCGCCTCCTCCCACACGCCGGAGGCCAGCCGGGTCTTCCCCTTCTCCTTCATGATGTCGAACAGGGCCGTCTTGTGGCCCTTCTTCACCAGCTCGCGGGCGTGGAACTCCATCCGGCCCCGGCCGGCGTACGCCTCCAGGCAGCCCCGGCGGCCGCACGCGCACAGCCGTCCGTCCGGTTGCACCACGGCGTGGCCAATCTCCCCGGCGGCGCCCCGGCCGGTTCGGAGCTTCCCCTCCAGGATCAGCCCGCCGCCCACGCCGGTTCCCACGAACACGCCGAGGAGGTTCCGGTAGGGGCGGCCCGCGCCGCGCGTGAACTCGCCGAGGATGGCCACCCGGACGTCGTTGTCGATGTGCACGGGAACGCGGGACAGGCCCCGCGACACCTGGGGGCCGAGCGGCACCGGCGGATCCACGAACCCCGGCACGTTCGACGCCAGGGAGACCTCGCCCCGTTCGGCGTCGATCTCACCGGGCGTCCCGATGCCGACGCCGGCCAGCTCCTTCACCGTGCCCCCCGCCTGCTCGAGGGCCGCCTTCACCGTGCCGACGATCGCGGCCACCACGTCCGGCGCGCCGGTCTGCGGCGTGGGGACCCGGGCGTTCCCGACCACCGCGCGGTTGCCCAGGATCACCGACTGGATCTTCGTCCCGCCGAGGTCCACCCCGGCCGTCAGCTTCGCCATTCGCGGCATGCTACTCCGTCCGGCGGAGCCGCCGGCCGTTACCGCTCGTCACCGGTGACGGTTCGACCGCGGGCTATCCCTCGGAGGACGCCTCGCCGGCCTCGAAGCCCTGGGCCCGCCAGCACCGCTTGTGCGAGTCGTCGCCCGCGTACACGACCTTCACGACGTGATCCCCTGCGGTATCGGCCGTCGCCGAGACGTTGGCCCTGCCGTCGGCGTCCGTGGTCGCGGTTCCGACCTCGGTCCCGTCCAGGCGGACGGACAGCGATGCATCCGCCACCGGCGTCCAGGTGTGCCCGTGGTGCTGGAACAGCCGGACGGAACCGGTCACTGCCTCGCCGACCGCCACCTGGTGCGCGTCCAGCTTGAAGCGCATCGTCGTGACGGCGGGTGGCTTGTGCGGGTTCGGCGCGGTGGGCTCGGCGAACGCTTCCACCGACATCGCTCCGAGCAGCAGCGATGCGGCGAACACCGCCACGGCGAACCTAACGATCGATCGGTACATCCGGACCTCCCTTTCGGCGGGTGACCCATTGCGGCCCACCCGTGTCTCGTCTTCCGTCGTTGGTATCGACCGGGGAAGGCCCGAACCTTGAAGGGCGGATCCGCGATGTCAGACCCCCTTCCTACGATGCTCGGGTGGTCCCGGGAAGGACGAGACGATGAGCGAGATCGGGATCGGGCTGACCGCCCTCGGCGTCGGCCTGGCCGTGGGGTTCACGCTGGCGCTGCGACAGCGGGTGGCCTCGCGCGAACGGGACCGGGCGGCCGGCGTGGTGGCGTCGGGCGCGTTCGAGGCCCGGATGGAGGCCCAGGCCGCTGAGATCCGGCGCCTGGCCGACGGATCCAGGGCCCGGGACACGGGGGAGGAGCGCCTGCACGCCGAGGTGCGGGCGGCCCGGCACGCGCTGGAGGCGCTCCGGATCAGGGACGAGGAGCGCCGGGGCCGGGAGGCCGAGCACACCGAGGTGGTCCGGCGGCTGTCCACGGTCCTGGCCGGGGGCGCCGCGAAGGGCCGGGCCGGCGAGAACGTCCTGCGCGACCACCTGGCGGGGCTCCCGCCGGGGATGCTGACCAGCGACTTCCGGGTCAACGGGAAGGTCGTGGAGTACGGGCTGCTGCTGCCCGACGGTAGGCGGCTGCCGGTGGACTCCAAGTGGACCGCCGTGCGCGAGCTGGAGGCGTTGGAGGCGGCCACGGAACCGGCCCAGCGGGACCTGGTCGCGCGGGAGGTCGAACGCGTCGTGGCCGGCCGGGCCCGCGAGGTGGCGCAGTACCTGGATCCCGCGGTCACGGCGCCGGTGGCCGTGGCCGCGATCCCCGACGCGGCGTACGCCGTGCTCCGGCGCGCCCACGCCGACGCGTTCGCCCGGGGCGTGGTGATCGTGCCCTACTCCGCTGCCCTGCCGGTCCTGCTGTTCCTGTACAGCCTGGTGGCCCGGTTCGGCTCGGCCGGCGACCTCGAGGCCTGTCTGACCGAGGTGTGCGGGGTCCTCGAGGTGGTGGAGAGCGTGCTTGAGAACAAGGTGAGCCGGGCCTCCACCATGCTCTCGAACGGCGCGGACGAGATCCGCAGCGCGCTGGGCAAGGCCCGGGGCTCCGTTGCCCGCGCCCGAGCCTCCACCGTGGAGCCCGTAGCGCTGTCTTTCCCCGACCGGGAGGGAGGTGGCGTCCCCGGCCTGCTCCGGGCGATCGACTAATCCGTCGCGGGGTTCCCGTACTGGAGGGTCTCCGGTCGCTCCAGCATGATGGCGTGGGCGGGCTCGGCGGCAACGGGGCGATGCAGGACGCCCCGGGGGACGACGAACAGGTCGCCGGGCTCCAGCGTGACGGGGTCCCGCTCGTCCATCTGGATGCGGAACGAACCGCGCCAGCACAGGAACATCTCGTCCTCGTCGTGCGCGTGCCACGGGAACTCGCCATGGAGCCGGGCCATGCGGAGGATCGCGTCGTTGACCGCGACCACGTCCTGCGGCTTCCATGGCTCGAGGAGCTTGTCGGCCAGGCGGTCGAGCGAGATCGGTCCGGTGGTGCCGTCCACGGCGCGCAGGATCGCACGCGCCGGGCGGCCCCGCTCGCGGCGCGTGGTCCGGCGCGGCGGGGTTACTGGCGGTCCGGGGCCGGTAGCTGCGCTACCCTCCGCGCGTGGGATTCGAGGAGGCGCTCGCCGCGCATGGGTTCAGTCTGGCTGAGGACCGGCCCGGCCGCGGCGCTCGCCTGTACCGGACCCGCCCGAATCCGTACCTCACGTACACTGTGCACGCGTACGAGGACGGGACGGCGCTGTTCAGCTGGGAGTTCGCGATCGTCGACTACCTGGCGACCCGGGGGGTCGCCCTGGGGTCCAGCGAGGCCCTGAACACGTTCATGTTCCCGGCCGCCGACGACACCGGTCCGCAGGATCCAGCGTGGCTCACCGCCGCGCTCGACCGGGCCGACGCAACCCTCCGCTCGCTGGACTTCGGCGATCCCGAACCCTGACTCGGCCTGCCCGACGCGAGCCGGACCTCAGATGGACCCACGCCGCATGGCCTCGGGCCGGTGTGGTTGTCGCCGGGGGCTCCCGGCGGTACAACCCTGGCACCGTGAGCAGGACCATCGCCGTCGCCAACCAGAAGGGTGGGGTCGCCAAGACCACCACCGTGGCCGCGCTGGCATCGGCCCTGGCCGAGCGGGGCCGGAAGGTCCTGGCCGTGGACCTCGACCCCCAGGCCTGCCTGACGTTCAGCCTGGGCCTCGAGCCCGACGACGTGAGCCCCACGATCCACGACGTCCTGCTGGGCCGGGTGGGGGCGGGCGCCGCGATCGTCGAGGTCCCCGACGACGCGTTCGACCTGCTGCCGGCGAACATCGACCTGGCCGGCGCGGAGGCCTACCTCCTGACCAGGACGGGCCGCGAGTACGCCCTGCGCACCGCGCTCGAGGAGCACGCCGCGGGCTACGACTTCATCCTGCTGGACTGCCCGCCCTCGCTCGGGGTCCTCACGATCAACGGGCTCACGGCCGCCGACGAGGTGGTGATTCCCCTGCAATGCGAGACGCTCTCGCACCGGGGGGTGGGCCAGTTGCTGTCCTCGATCGAGGACGTGCGGCGGCTGACGAACCGGGGCCTGGTCGTCCGGGGCATCCTCCCCACGATGTTCGATGGGCGCACGAACCACGCGAAGGAGGTCCTGGCCGACGTCGGGTCGCGCTACGGGCTCCCGGTGCTGGACCCCCCGATCCGTAAGAGCATCCGCTTCGCGGAGGCCCCCCAGGACGGCCGGAGCATCCTCCGATTCGCCCCCTCGCACCCTGGCGCGCAGGCCTACCGGGATCTGGCCGGGCAGTTCGCGTCGTGAGCGAGCCGCGGGACGACCCGGAGGGACCCGCCCCCAGGCGCCGATCGGGACGCCGCCGCGAACCGCTGGAGCACATCGCCCTGCGTGGTGACCGGGCCGACCGGAGTGCCGAATCGGACGACGAGCCGGAGGACGAGCCGGACCGGGAGATCGGTCCGTCGCCGTCGAGCCGTGAGTCGCCGCGCCGGATCGGCTCCGGAGCCGGCCGTGGCCGGGCCAGCCGTGGCGCCGGGCTCGACCGCATCCGCCCCCGTGGCTCGGGTGGGTCGGACGCGGATTCCCTGGAGCCCGCCGACCTCGCGGACGACGACCCGCACGGCAGGCTCGCCCTGTACTCGTCCTCGGAGCAGCGGGCTCCGGCCCTGGGCACGTTCATCGTGGAGTGCTCGGCCTGTCGCCGGGAGACGCCCGTGGGGGCCGGGGACCTGGTCCGGGCGGGGATCCCCTCGGTGCACCTGCCGCTGGTGAAGCGGTACCCGTCGTTCATGCGATGCCCCGCGTGCGGCCGCCGGACCTGGGTCCGGGTGCGCTGGCGCCTGTAGGCGCGGCCCGCCAACCGGCGCCCCTCGGAGGCGCGATCGCTCAGGAGGTCGGCGCCGAGATCCGTGTGCGCTTGGGGGCCGGCCCGGACCCGTTCCCGCTGCCGCGCACCGGCCTGGGCCACCGGACCGGGAGCGTGACGGTGAACGTGCTCCCGATGCCCGGACGGCTGTCCAGCTCGACGCGCCCGCCCAGCCGCTCGGCCAGCTCCCGCGCCAGGTGCAGGCCGAGGCCCACGCCGCCGAACCGGCGGGTGGCCGACTGGTCGGCCTGGTAGAAGCGGTCGAAGATGCGATCCTGCTGATCCGGTGCCACACCGATCCCCGAGTCCCGAACCGAGATCCTGACCACGCCCCCGTCCACCTCGGCCCTCAGCACCACCGGTGTCGAATCCGGCGAGTACTTCAGCGCGTTGTCCACCAGGTTCGCCACGATCCCGCTGACCATCACGCGGTCGCTCTCGATCTGTGGCAGGCCGTCCGGGAGCTTCACCTGGAGGCGGCCCTTCGACTCGTTGAAGGCCTCCACGATCTCGTCGGCGAGGCCATTGATGTCGAACGGGGCGATCTCCAGCGAGTCCTCGTGATGCTCCACCTGGGTCGCCGTGAGGAGGTTGATGATCAGGCGGGACAGTCGGTCGGCCTGGCGCTCGATCGCCGCCAGGAACTCCGCCCGGGCCACGGCGTCCGCCTCGAAGTCCGGACGGCGAAGGGTCTTCACGTACCCCAGGATCGCGGTGAGGGGGGTTCGCAGCTCGTGCGACGCCACCGCGGCGAAGTCGCTCTGCACCTTGTTCAGCCAGCGGAGCTCGATGACGGCCCCCTGTTCGCGTTCCAGGAGGTCCTCCAGGCGGTGGGCCTGGCTCTCCAGCTGCACGTTCTGCCGGCGCAGGGCCCGCCCCGCCCGGAACACGATGGGCAGCAGGGCCAGGTACAGGACCACCAGGGCGACCCCGAACGACAGCAGGCGGCCCCGGAAGAACGAGGACGCCTCGTGCTGGATCGCGGCGTAGTCCTGGTACACCTCCACCACGACCTCCGGCCGCCCGCCGGGCGCGCCGTCGAGGTCGAGCGGCACGTACGTGGAGAACAGGCGGTCGGCCAGGGACCGCTCCGCGACGTTCTCCTCGTCGTCCATGTTCGACACCTCGCTCGAGACCCGTCCGTCGACCGCCTCGGGGTCGGGTTCGTCGTCGAACCGCCGCGCCACCAGCTCGTGGGCGTCCGAGTACAGGATCACGCCGTCCGGGGACCACACCTTCACCCGGACCACCGGCGCGTGCAGGACCCGCTCGCGCACCAGCCGGTTGAGCCGCTGGTACCGAACCCCGGTGAGCGGGGTATCGATCGACACGCTGTTCGCGTCCTCCATGGCGTTGCGCAGGAGGTTCTCGGTCACGAACGCCGCGTGGAACTGCGCCGAACTCTCGGCCCGGTGGGTCAGCTCCCGCGAGGCCTCGAACGAGACGGCCAACGCGATCAGGCCGAACACGACGAGGCTGGCCAGGGCGAACCTGGCCACCAGGCCCAGTCGGAGCCGTCGAGGTCGTCGGTGCGCGCGCATCCCCGAGTGCATGCATCGACCGCGAACTGGCTCGGGTTGACTGCTACGCTCGAACGGTGCAGTTCGCGCGCGCCCTGGTCGTGTTCGCCCATCCCGACGACGCCGAGTTCGGGCTCGGCGGGACCGTCGCGAAGTGGGCCGGGGAGGGGACCGAGGTCCACTTCGTGTGTGTCACCGACGGGTCCGCCGGGTCGAACGCACCCGGCGAGGACCGCGAGTTCATGCGTCCTGTCCGCAAGGCCGAGCAGGAGGCCGCCGCGGAGGTCCTGGGGGTCGCCTCGGTGACCTGGCTGGGGTTCGTCGACGGCGAGCTGGAGGTCACCCTCGATCTCCGCCGGGCGCTCACGCGGGAGGTCCGCCGGCGCCGTGCCGACGTGCTGGTGGGCCCGGACCCGTCGCGACTGTGGAACCGCACCCGCGACTACGTGAACCACCCGGACCACAAGGCGGTGGGCGAGGCCGTGCTGTCGGCGGTGATGCCGGATGCGCCCACCCGGGTGCAGTTCGCGGAGCTCCTCGACGAGGGACTGGAGCCGTTCGAGGTCCCGGCCCTGTGGCTCTCCGCCGAGGACGCGGACACGTACGTGGACATCACCGGGACGATCGACGTGAAGCTGAAGGCCCTGGCGTGCCACGCGTCGCAGATGAGGAACATCCCGTACGAGGAGTGGGTCCGGCGGCGGGCGGCCGAGATCGGGGCGGCGGCGGGGATGGAATACGCGGAGGGGTTCCGGACATTCCGTCTGCAGGCGGATTCCGATCCCGACCCCCACGAAAGCTCGGAGCAGGGCTGATGGCACCGGACGACGACGAGCGCGACCAGTCGGGGATGGACCCCGACGACGACGACCTGGAGGAGCTCGACCCGCGGGAGCGGGAGGACATCGAGTCGGACCTCGAGGACCTCGCCGATATGCGCGACGTGTTCGAGCCCCAGGGGGTGCGAGGCGTGGTCATCGCGTGCCCGGACTGCGGCTCGAACCACTACTACGACTGGGACCTCCTGAAGGAGAACCTCGAGCACATGCTGAAGACCGGCGAGCCCCAGATGCACGAGCCGGCGTTCGAGCCCCGCGAGGAGGACTACGTCCAGTGGGACTACGGCAAGGGCTACATCGACGCCCTGGCCGACACGGGCGTGGAGCGTGTCGGCCCCGTGGACCTCAAGGCCTGCCCGTGGTGCGACTCGCCGCTGGAGGACGCCTTCGCGTTCTGCCCGGTCTGCGGCCACCACCTGGCGCCGGCGCGCCTGTTCCGCCAGCTGGTCGAGGGCGGCATGGACGAACGCGAGGCCCGCGCCACCCTCACCCGAGCCGGCTTCGACCCGCTGTAGATCCCGGTCACGTTCGCCCCCGTCCGGCCGTAGACTGTATTCGAGATGCGCTTCAGGTCGCAGGAGATCGCACGCCTGATGGATTGATGCCTAGCTCGGTGGCGTCGCTCAACCTTCAGAGCGCCATAGCACCCAACGACCGCGTTCGTTCGGGGGAACAACAATCACGGTGTGACGGTCTCGTCCAGGAATTCGCCCGTTTCGGCATCGATAAGTATGTCTGCCTGGGTTCCCACACAGGTCAAAGAAGGATCCGGGTGACTGATGCCTCCGCCCATGCCTTGAACACATATGCCTGAAACGTGCACAAGCCAGGCTGGCCTTCGGTTGAAGGTTGGAGGGCCAATGGGGTTGCCGTCCTTGTCGACCGGAACTCCCCCTCCCGTCGCGAGTCCGAGCATCGCTTCCGGATTCTGGGCGTCTCGTTCCTCGCGCAGAGCTGCCGCGATCGCTGCCGTCCGTCCAATCGCTGGCCGGTAACCAGATGGCGGAGGCTCCATCAAGAGACCGCCAGGATAGGTGGTTGGACTCACGACGACCGGCCCGTTATCGTCTGTCGAACTTCCCGACGGTGAATCGATGTCCCCAGAGGCAGCTGCCGTCAACGGGGAGGGCGTGTCCTTGGACAGCCTCCCGCAGGCCACACCGAAGACAAGAACCACGACACCCATACCTAGCAGCGAGCGACGTGTCCTCATACCGGCTCCGTCCAAACCTTGAAGTGGCCCTGCGTCGAATCGCCGATGGGGACGAAATTGAAATGATATCTCTCATAGGTGTCGTTGCATGACGGCTGAATCGCAGTCCCATTCTTCAGGCAGCGAATCAAGTCCGCCGGTGTGTGCCAAGAGCCGCTCGGGTAGTTCCGAATCTGGATCGCATCGAAGTGGGCAGTGTCGGTATTGATGCCGGGCATATCGGTCGACACATCGTGCGTTTCCCCAGCCCAGGCCCCCCCCGAGGCGCCCCAGCCCGCTGATATGGGATTGAAGTCAAGCTCCGGTGGTGAGTGGTCCGTGCAATTCCCGCCTGTCCCGGCGTCGCAAATCTGCACGTGAAAGTGATAGTCACCATCTTCATCCCAATTTATCCGGAAACGCTTGGGTGTACCTAGCGACGGTGTGTCAAAGAAGTGGCCAAATCGGTCGGAGGATGAGTTCTTCATAAACTCATAGTAGAACCTTAGGCAATTGCCGCATGCCTTACGGCGGATCCACCCGATGCTGACCCAGCCATTCCCGATGGTGTTCTCCACCATTGAGAACGCAGCAGAGACCACTTCATGACCCGGGGTCTCCACTTGTGTTACAGAGGTTGTTCTGCCTGATGTCTATGTCGGCTCGGGCAGCAGCCACATACTGCACCCCAGCGGGTTGGGCCTGTGCTGCGTACTGCCACAAGTTGTAAGAACCACACAGATCCGCGCCGTTCGCGCTCGGCCCCAGCCCCAACAAGACCACTTGCACGACGGCAAGAATCCCCGCGAGAGTCAGTCTATGTAACCGCACGTGACCCAACCATCCATGTCCCCCATGGCGTGGCGCATGTAGCGGAACGAGTTTCCTCCAATCGGACCCTCCGGGTCAAGGTCTTAGTGGACATCAGATTGCAGGGGGAACACTTGGAGAGTGTGGTCCGCGGGACTTTGGCGACCTCTCACCGACCTGAGACACGGGGCATTTCAATCAACAGCCTTCGTCGGAACTGAGGGCGGATGACCGCCTCGGGCGTTCGAGGACGCATTCGTCGGGGGACTTGTCGGGTCGGAGGCCCTTATAGCTGGGCGCGCGGAGCTTGCCGGCGCTGGTCATCTCCAGGAACTCCACCTCGCAGACGAGCTCGGGTTCGACGAACTTCGCTCCCTTGATCCGGCGGAGCTCGGGGTCGTCAGCGGCCGGTCCCTTGCGCTGCAACGGTTGCAGGCGGGCCATGAGATCGTCCAGCATCCGGTCGGTGAACCCCGTCCCGACCTGGCCGATCCACAGGAGCTTCCCGTCGTCGTACGCGCCGACCAGCAGCGCGCCGAACGACCGCTCGCGCGAGCCCGTTCCCCGTGTCCACCCCAGGATCACGCAGTCCTGGCGGTTCAGCAGCTTGATCTTCCGCCAGTCGGGCGACCGTCGGCCCGGTCGGTAGACGCTCCCGAGCTTCTTCGCCACCACGCCCTCGAAGCCGTTCGCCCGCGCCGCCTCGGCCAGGGGCGTCCCCTCCCCATCGACGTAGAACGTGGTCAGCACCCGGTGGCCGGGGACGATGAGCGGCTCCAGCCGGGCCCGGCGCTCCTCGAGCGGCAGGCGAGTGAGGTCCTCGCCATCCAGCCACAGGATGTCGAACACGTACACCTCCACCGGGATCCGCTTGCGGGCCCGTTCGATGTCCGCCGGGGAGGACAGGTTGATGCGCTGCTGGAGCCGTTCGAACGACGGCCGGCCCTCGTCCATGGCCACGATCTCGCCGTCGAGCACCGCCGACATCTGCGTCACGTACTCGTGGACCGTGGCCAGCTCGGGGTACTGGGCGGTCTGGTCCCGACCGCTCCGCGACACCAGCCGGGTGGAGTCCATGTCCACCTCGATGAGGGTCCGGACGCCGTCGAGCTTCGGTTCGAACCGCCATCCGGGGTGGTCGAACGGCTGGTAGCCGCCCTCGGCCATCATCGGCGCGAACACGCCACGCGGCGTCACGCCCTCCGGGATGATCTCGGGCTTCGACAGGAAGACCAGCCAGTCCGTCGACGTCTTCACCAGGTGGAACTCGGCGCCCCGGTACCGCTCGCCGTGCAGGCGGAACGTGATCTTCTTGTCGGTCCACTCGAGGGCCTCGAACGTACCCACGTCGAAGATCCTGACGGGCCCGGCGCCGTAGTGGCCCTCGGGGATCACGCCCTCGAACGTTCCGTACTCGAGCGGGTGGTCCTCGACGTGGACCGCGAGGTGCTTCTCGCCCTTCTTCACCGGAAGCCCGCGGGGCACCGCCCAGGAGACGAGCGCCCCGTCGCGCTCCAGGCGGGTGTCGTAGTGAAGGCGGGTGGCGCGGTGCTTCTGGATCACGAACGAGTCCCCCCGCGCGGGCGTGCCCCGGGACGGGCCGGGCTCGGGCGTGGTATCGAGGTCGCGCTTGCGGAGGTACTCGCCGAGCTCGGGGTCCTTCGACCGGGCGATGACCTCCTCGCTCGTCGGCTTTCGCTTCGAGGGCCTCCGCGCCGACGACGTCGCGGACGTCGGCTCCGGCGGTGGGGGCGGATTCGGCACGTGGCTCCGGGCCCGGCCCCGGTCCCGCTGGATCACGCCGGGCAGCGGGGGCGCCTTCGACAGGTCCACGCCGAGCGTCTTCATGGCCGGCTCGATGTCCTGGGGCTCGTCGAGCACCGGTCGGAACAGGTCGCCGACCCGCTTCAGCCGCCGGAACACGTTGTCGATCCGGAAGTCCCCGGGCATGACCCCCCGGGCCACCTCCTCCCACTTGAGGGGCGTGGAGACGGTGGCCCCCGGCTCGGGCCGCATCGAGTACGCGGCGGAGATGTTCGCGCCGCTGCGGTTCATGTTGTGGTCGATGAACACCTTGCCGGTGCGCCGGCGGATCTCCCAGTCCATGGTCACCCGGTCCGGATCGGCGTGGCGGATCATCACGCCGACCAGCCGGACGAACTCCCGGATCTCGTCGTGGGTGAACCGCGGCTCGACCGGGACGTAGATCTGGGCGCCCGTCGCGCCACTGGTCTTGGCGTAGCTCCGGATCCCCAGCGCGTCGAGGGCCGCCTTCACGTGGCGGGCCACCACCAGCACGTCGTCGAACTCGACCTCGAACGGGTCGAGGTCGAAGAACGCGTAGTCCGGGTATTCGTAGGCGTCGCATCGCGAGTGCAGGGGATGGAACTCGATGCACCCGAGGTTCGCCATGAACAGCAGGCCGGCCACGTCGTCCACCATGAGGTAGTCGATGCGCTTGGCCCGGCCCCGTTCGTCCTGGCCCTCCACCGGGCACCGGCGCATCCAGTCGGGGGTGTGCGACGGCGCGGACTTCTCGTAGAAGAAGGACCCGGAGATGCCGTTCGGCATCCGCTTCATGGTCAGGGGCCGCCCCGCCAGGTACGGCAGGATGTACTCGGCGACGTTGAAGTAGTACGCGACCAGGTCGCCCTTCGTGTACCCCTCGTCCGGCCAGAACACCTTGTTCAGGTTCGAAAGGCGGAGCGTCCGGCCACCCGAGTCCATCCACCAGTACTCGCCCCGCTTCTCCGCGGGCAGCGCCTGCGGGAACTTCACGGTGAACGCCGGGCCGGCCGGCGCGCGAGGTGCCATGGATTCGGCTACCGGCGGACCAGGGCGATCTGAAGGTCGCCGAGCCAGCCGGTGCGGAACCCGGCCTCGCAGTACGCGAGGTAGTAGCGCCACATCCGTCGGAACCGCTCGCCGAACCCCAGGGCCTCGACCTCCACGGCCGCCGCCTCGAACCGGCGGTGCCACTCGGCCAGCGTGAGGGCGTACGACGGGCCGATCTCCCGGGCGCCGGCCCACCGGAAGCTCGCCTCCGCGGTGAGCCGCCGGAGCACCGACACGGCCGGCACCCGCCCGCCGGGGAAGATGTAGGCCATCACGAAGTCCTGGTGTCGCGAATGGTTGTGCCAGTGCCGCTCGGACATCGTGATGGACTGCAGGCCGAACCGGCCTCCGGGCTCCAGGGCCCCGGCCACCGTGTGGAGGAACCCCGGCCACTGCCTTTCGTCGATCGACTCGATCATCTCGATCGAGACCGCCCGGTCGAAGCGGCCGTCGATCTCCCGGTAGTCGCGGAGCTGCACGTCCACCCGGTCGGCCACGCCGGCCCGGCGGGCGGCCTCCCGAGCGTGGGCGGCCTGCTCGCGGGCGATGGTCACGGTGGTGACGTGGCAGCCCAGCTCGCGGGCCAGGTACACGGCGAACGAGCCCCACCCGGTCCCGATCTCCAGCACCCGGTGTCCGAGGTGGAGGTCGGCGGCCTCGGCCAGCAGCCGGTACTTGCGGGCCTGGGCCGCCTCGAGGGTCTCGTTCGGCGATTCGAACACGGCGCAGGAGTACGTCATCGAGTCGTCCAGCCACAGCGAGTAGAAGTCGTTCCCCAGGTCGTAGTGCTCGCGCATCGAGGGGACCGCCCCCGCGCGGACGCTCCGGACCCGGTCCCACAGCGAGGCCACCGGCTCGCGGAGGCGGCCGGCGGTCCCGGCCAGCCAGGCGTCGGCGTTCGCCGCGGCGAGCTCGAGGAACCCGGCCAGGTCCGGCGAGTCCCACCAGCCGTCCATGTAGGACTCGGCCAGGCCCATGGCGCCGGAGCGAACCAGCCTCCGGAACAGGCCCTGCCGGTTCAGGACGATCTCGCCGTGCGGCTCCAGGGCGTCCCCCGCGGCGACCCGGCGGGAGCCGTCCGGGAACACCACCTCGAGGGTCCCGGTTCGAACCACCGGCGCCAGGACGGACCGCCGCGTGGGTGTCCATGCGTCAGCGGCATCCCGCAGCATGGAGCCGGGGGCGGCTCCGGTCCGGATCTCCGCCATCTCCCGATCCTGCCACAGCCCGCCGATGTCGTCGCTCCGGGGTATGAATGCGCTGGTACGAAGGGCTCAGGACCTACAATCGAAGACTCGCCGCCCGGATGAAGGGGCGGCGCGCGCGAAAGGACAGGAACATGCCACGGACGATGTGGAAGGGAGCCATCTCCTTCGGGCTGGTGTCGATCCCTATCCGGGTGTTCCCCGCGACGGAGGAGAAGACCCTCCGGTTCAACCAGCTGCACGACAAGGACGGGGGTCGGATCAAGTACCAGCGGGTGTGCTCGGTGTGCGGGGAGGAGGTGTCGTTCGAACACATCGTGAAGGGCTACGAGTACGAGAAGGACCGGTACGTGATGCTCAGCGACGAGGACTTCGACGCCGTGCCCCTGGAGTCCTCCCGGGCCATCGACATCGTGCAGTTCGTGGACCTCGCCGAGATCGACCCCATCTACTACAAGAAGACGTACTACCTGGTCCCCGATGAGACCGGCGTGAAGGCCTACACGCTGCTGCGGGAGGCCATGGCCGACTCCTCGAAGGTCGGCATCGCCAAGGTCTCGTTCCGGGACAAGGAGCACCTCGCCGCGCTGCGGTTCTCAGGCGAGGTGTTCGTCCTGGAGACGATGTACTGGCCGGACGAGATCCGGGAGGCCGAGTTCGAGGAGCTCCAGAAGCCGGTGAAGCTCCGGCCCCAGGAGGTCCAGATGGCCCAGGCGCTCATCGAGAACCTCACCGAGGACTGGGTGCCCGAGCAGTTCACCGACGAGTACCGGGCCGCGCTCATGGACATCGTGGAGAAGAAGGCCGCGGGCGAGGAGATCGTGGTGGCCGAGCCCGAGGCGGAGGCCAAGGTGGTCGACCTCATGGAGGCCCTGAAGGCCAGCGTGGAGGCGGCGAAGAAGCCGGCGAAGGCGAAGAAGGCGACCGGCGCAGCCCGGAAGCGCAAGGCCGGCTAGTCCGGATCGGACCGGGGGCGGGTCGTGTTCGGACGCAAGCGCAAGCATCGGACCCACATCGCGGGGTGGCACCCCGAGACGTTCGTGTGCTCGCGGCGGGGCCACGTGGCCCCGGCCGCGCTGGTGGAGCGGCTGCGCCGAGAGGACGCCGGCCTCGGGGTGGACCTCCCGGACGGGCGGCGGATGGCCCGGTGCACCCGGTGCGACGTCTGGCTCGCCACCACGCCGCCGGAGAAGCCGCTCCGGGAGACGCTGCCTCCCCTGAAGCAGCTGAAGGTCCCCCGCCGGGGCAAGCCCCTGCGGGAGGCCATCATCATCCGGGTGATCGCCATCGACCGGGGCCTGCACTCGATCCTGTTCGGGGCGCTGGCGGCCGTGCTCGTCCTGCTGGAGCTGAACTTCGGGGCCCTCCGCTCAGAGGCCCAGCGGATCGTGGACCTGACGAAGGAGACCGGTCAGCAGGCCGGCCGGGGGTTCATCGTCGACGAGCTGGCCAAGCTGCTGAACCTGCACAAGAACACCCTGATCATCCTGGCAGGCACCGCCATCGTGTACTGCGTGGTGGAGGGGGTGGAGGCCGTGGGGCTGTGGCGGGAGCGCCGGTGGGCGGAGTACCTGACGGCCATCGCGACGGCGGGGTTCCTGCCCTTCGAGATCCATGAGCTGATCGACCGGGTGACGGTCCTGCGCGTGGGGGCGCTCGTGGTGAACGTCGCGGTGCTGGCGTGGCTGGTGTGGCGCAAGCGCCTGTTCGGCCTGAACGGCGGCCGGAAGGGGCTGGAGGCAGAGCTGGAACAGGTGGACCGCGAGGCCCTGTTCGGCGCGCCGCAGCGGACCGGCGCCGTCGTCACCCGCTGAGCGTCTGCGCCCGGGCCGTCGCGAGGTCGAGGAGGCGCGCCAGCTCGTCCTGCGACACGGGCGAGGGGCCGCCGGGGTTCGTCGGGGCGATGAGGATCATGTCCACGACGCTCGTCCCCGACCGGGCGGCGTAGGTCTCGGACACGGTGAAGGCGGCGTCCCCGATGCCGGGGAGGTTGCGCACGGCCTGTCCGCCGGATCGCTCCTCCCGCAGGTCGTTGAACGCCTGGATGGACTCCTGTTCGCTCGGCAGGATGCGGGCCGTGACGTCGATCCGGCGGCTCCCCGCGTCGTAGCGGCACTCGCCGAACCCCGGCTCCGAGCGGCCCGGCGTCATCGTGGCGCGGCCCTCGAGCGCTCTGCTCACCTCCGGGATCCGGAGGAGGGCGCAGGCGTCGAGGACCTCGGGCGATGGAGACGCCGACGGTGTGGCCGACACCCGGGGGGGCGGCGATCCGGTGGGCGACGATGTGGTCGCGGCGTCGCGGACGTCGATCGCGCAGGCATCGCGCGCGACGTCCCGGAGGGCGCTGATCTTGATGACCTGACCGACGTGGATCACCACCGATCCGGGCCGGAGCGCGACGAACGTGGCGACGGTTCGGCCCTCCGTGCCCGTGGCCGATGTCTTGGCGGCAGGGATGTCGAGGCGATCGACCCGTGATCCCTCCTTGGTCAGGAACGCGACGCCGCCGCCGTCGTCGCTCGACCACGTCCAGCCCGCGAATCCGAGATCGTCCTCGCTGTCGCCCTTCCAGTCCCCGGACGCCGTGGCCCGATCGCCGACCAGCATCGATCCCGGGCAGCCGTGCACGAAGAAGGTCCCGGCGCCTGGGGCGTCCCGCTCGACGTTGCACGCGGCCGCGCCCACCACCAGGATCGCCAGGCCGATCCGCCGTCCCATCCTCGACCACGTGTTCGGCATGCCATCCCTCCCGGGCGGGCACCCCGGAGACTACCGACCGAGCGTTCCCCCCGCGGTCCCACCGCCCGACCGGTCGAACCAGCCCGAATTTACGCGCCGGAAACCATTGGGAAACGGCGGCGCAACCTCGATCCCCTACAAATCACTGGGTTACCTGGAGCCCGATCCGATCGAGGAGGTGCCTGTGAAGGTGAATCCCGGCGACACCGCGTGGATGCTGGCGTCGACGGCGCTGGTCATGTTCATGACGCCGGGCCTGGCGTTCTTCTACGGCGGCCTGGTCCGCGCGAAGAACGTCCTGGCCACGGTGATGCAGTCGTTCATCGCCCTCGCGCTGGTGAGCATCCTGTGGACCCTGATCGGCTACACCCTGGCCTTCGGGCCGGACAAGGGCGGAGTGATCGGGGGCCTGAAGTTCCTGGGCCTGTCCGGCGTCGGCGCCGACCCGGTGGGGTTCGCGCCGACCATCCCGGCGAGCGTGTTCATGGTGTTCCAGATGATGTTCGCCGTGATCACGCCGGCCCTGATCACCGGCGCGTTCGCCGAACGGATGAAGTTCTCCGGCTGGCTCGTGTTCCTGGGGCTGTGGTCGGTGCTGGTGTACTCGCCGCTCGCCCACTGGGTGTGGGGCGGCGGGTTCCTCGGCCTCGGCCACCTGGGGGCGCTCGACTTCGCCGGCGGGACGGTGGTCCACATCAACGCCGGGGTGGCGGCGCTGGCCGCCGCGATCTACCTGGGCAAGCGCAAGGGGTACGGACACGATGCCTTCCGGCCCCACAACGTGCCCATGGTGATCCTGGGCGCGGCCATCCTGTGGTTCGGCTGGTTCGGGTTCAACGCCGGGTCGGCGCTGGCCTCGGGCGGCCTGGCCGGGTCGGCGTTCGTGGCCACCCAGCTGGGGACGTGCGGCGCCGTGTTCGGGTGGCTGATCCCGGAGTGGATCCGGCACAAGCGAGCCACGACGGTCGGCGCAGCGTCCGGCGCGGTGGCGGGCCTGGTGGCCATCACTCCCGCGTCGGGGTTCGTGGCGCCGGTTCCGGCCATCATCATCGGGCTCGTCGCCGGGGCGGTCTGCTTCTTCGCGGTGAACCTGAAGCCGCGCCTGGGGTACGACGACTCGCTCGACGTGGTGGGCGTGCACATGGTGGGTGGGATCGTCGGTGCACTCCTCACCGGCGTGTTTGCCTCGCTCGTCATCAACCCGGCGGGCGCGGAGGGCTCCCTGGCCCAGTTCGGAAAGCAGGCCGTGGCGGTGGGCGTGACGCTCGTGTTCTCGTTCTGCATGACCATGGCCCTGCTGAAGATCAGCGACCTGCTTGTCGGGCTCCGCGTGAGCGAGGAGGATGAGGCCACCGGACTCGACCTGTCGCAGCACGCCGAGGCCGGGTACGTGTTCAACGAACGCGGCGGTTCGCTGGTCCAGTCGCCGGTGGAGGAGGCCTCCGCCATCGTCCGGACCGCGGTCGGCGGGCCCACCGCGGACCTCGAGACGAGGGAGTGATCCAGTGAAGCTGGTCACCGCGATCATCAAGCCGTTCAAGCTCGACGAGGTGAAGGAGGCCCTGAGGTCGGTGGGCATCAACGGCATGACCACCACCGACGTGCAGGGGTTCGGACGGCAGCGCGGCCACACCGAGGTGTACCGGGGCGCGGAGTATCAGGTGGACTTCGTGCCGAAGGTGAAGATCGAGGTGCTGGCCGACGAGGACCAGGTCCAGCAGGTGGTGGACGTCATCCTGAAGACGGCCCGGACCGGGAAGATCGGCGACGGGAAGATCTTCGTCCTGCCGGCCGAGCAGGTCTACCGGATCCGGACCGGCGAACGGGGACCGGACGCCATCTGAGGGGCGTGTACCGACGCCTGACGTGAGCGAGCTCACTTCCCCGAGCCAGGCGCGGGTGGCACCGGGGCCGGACACGGCGACTCGTCCGGCCCCGGTGGCCCGCCTGCTGGAGGACCTCCATTCGCTGGACCGGGCCTACTCCCCCGGCCACCACGGGAGGTGGTCGGCGCGCCGGCGGTCCGGCCTGATGGACGCCTGCCTGGTGGAGCTGTTCCGGGCCGCCGACGTGCCCGAACGGGTGGCGCTCGTGGCCCTCGGGGGGTACGGCCGGGGCGCGCTGGCCCCCGGCTCGGACATCGACCTCCTGGTGCTGCACGACCTCCGCGACGCGCGCGCGGTCCGGGAGCTGACCGAACGCCTGCTGTATCCCCTGTGGGACGCCGGGCTGGAGGTGGGGCACGGGGTCCGGACGGTCAAGGAATCGATGGTCCTGGCGAAGGACCGGTTCGACGCCGCCACCGCGATGTTCGACGCCCGGCTCCTCGACGGCGACGGGGAGCTGTTCCACGAGCTCCGGGAGCGGGTGTGGGAGTGGGCCCGGAAGGACCGCCGGGCCATCATCGGAGCTCTCCAGGCCGCCGCGGTCGAACGGCAGGGCCGGTTCGGCTCGGTTTCGCGGATGCTCGAGCCGGATGTGAAGGAGGGCGCCGGGGGCCTCCGGGACATCCACACGCTGGGATGGCTGGCGGTCCCGGTGGCCGGGGACGTCGGGCTGCGAGGGCTGGAGTCGGCCGGCGTGCTGCGGGCCGCCGAGCGGCAGGCCCTGGAGGCGGCCGAGGAGTACCTGGTCCGGGTGCGCAGCGCGATGCACCTGGAGGCCGGGAAGAAAGTCGACGCGCTCAGGCTGGACCGGCAGCCCGACCTGGCTCGGGACCTCGGGTTCGCCGACGAACCGGGCCTCAGCGCCGTGGACGGGCTGATGCGGGCCGTGTTCGAACACGCCCGCGACGTCGAGCACGCGTTCGAGCAGGCCTTCGACCGGGTGTGGCGGGAGGCCTCGACGGGAGCCGCCGTGCCCGGAGTGAGCGGGACCCCCGAGGCCGTGGTGGCGGCGTTCGCCCAGGCCTCGGAGCGCGAGACCGCGGTGGCGCCGGCCGACCTCGACCGGATCGACGCGGCGGACCTCCCCGAGGTGGCCGAGTGGACGCCCGCCATCCGGGAGTCGTTCCTGGCCATGCTCCGGTCCGGCCCCGCGGGGGTGGCGGCGCTGGAGGCCATGGACCGGGCCGACCTCCTGGTCCGGTTCCTGCCGGCCTGGGCGGCGGTGCGGTGCCGGCCCCAGCGAGACCCGTACCACCGGTTCCCCGTCGACGTGCACCTGCTGGAGGCCCTGGACCGGGTGGGACGGCTGCTCCGGGGGGAGTCCTCGGACGACCCCGTGGTGCCGCTGGCGGCAGCGTCGCTCGGCGACGCCGCGGACGGGCTGCTGCTGGGGACGCTCCTGCACGACATCGGGAAGACCGGGCACGGGGGGCACGTGGCGGCGGGGGAGCGGATCGCCCGCGACGTGTTGGAGGCCATGCTGCTCCCGGAGGCCACGGAGGAGCTGGCCCAGTTTCTGGTGGCGAACCACCTGTTGCTGGCCGACACCGCGACCCGGCGGGACCTGGAGGACGAGGACCTGGTGCTGGACGTGGCCTCGCGGATCGAGACCGAGGAGCGGCTGGCGGCGCTGTACCTGCTCACCGTGGCCGACGCGGGGGCCACGGGCCCGCACGCGTGGACGCCGTGGCGGGCCACCCTGGTCCGCGAGCTGGTGGCGAAGGTCCAGCACGCGTTGGAGCGCGGGGACATGGGCCCGGAGGCCGCGGAGCGCCTCGGGGAGCGGGCCGAGGACGTCCGGGCGCACCTCCGGAGCGAACGGCCGGGCGACGTGGACCAGTTCCTGGTCCGGGTCCCGCGGAACTACCTGCTCACGGTGCCGCCGGAGCGGGTGGCCCGGCACTTCCCGCTGGTGTCGCCGTCGCTGGGGGCGTTCGAGGTCCGGGCGGCCAGCGAGCCGGGCGCGAGGCCCGGGACGCACGGCCTGGCCGTGGTGGCCCGGGACCGGCCGGGGCTGCTGTCGCGAATTGCGGGGGCCCTCGCTTTGAGCGGGCTCTCCATCCTGTCCGCCCAGGTGTTCACCACCGAGGACGGCGTGGCCATCGACCTGTTCGAGGTGGAGGGCGCGTTCCACGGCGACGTGGACGAGGACCGCTGGCGGAAGTTCCGCTCGACCCTCCGGAAGGCCGTGCAGGGCCGCTTGTCACTGGAGTACCGGGTCAAGGAGAAGCGCGCGTACTACCCGGCGCCCCGAGCCGGCGTGAAGGTGAAGGTCACGGTCGACAACGGCGCCAGCGACTTCTTCACGGTCATCGAGGTCGCGGCCGCCGACCGCATCGGCCTGCTGTTCGACATCACCCGAACCCTCACCGACCTCCAGCTCGACGTCCACATCGCCAAGGTCGCCACCTACGGCGAGCGAGTCATCGACGCCTTCTACGTCCGCGACGTCCTCGGCCGCAAGATCGAAGACGACGACCACCGCACCGAGATCGTGAAGGCCATCACGGCCGCGCTCAGGGACTGAGCCGGTCTATCCGGCCACCAAGCATCCGCCGAAGTCCTGGAGGTAGCCGGTCAGATGCGGGAATCGGCGCGTGATCTCGCGAGCGGGAACGTGAAAGCGCCGCGTGCGGGAGGGATCCAGAACGAGCGTGCTTCCCGCCAGTCGATAGGACTTCATGACGATCGGGACTATCCCTTCCAGCTTTCCCACCGTGGTCACGACCACGCTCCCGCCCCGACACGAGACACCCGTAGCGCCGGTTCCGAGGCTCGAGCCCGAAGCCAGCAGATCCGACCAGGGGCCCATGGGCGGCTGGATGGTCACTGGAACGAGCCCCTCGGATCCCGGATCCCACGTGAAGACGCGGAAGAAGTAAGTAGTACGCCGCTCCGCTGTCCACCTTCACGACCACCTGGAGACCCGGCTCGGATCGCAGGGCGGCGAGCCCCAGCAGGAACGGGTCGGGCTCGCTTTGGTCGACCTGGGCCGAAACCGCCGATCGGCCGGATCCGGTGATCGCCTCCACGACGAATCGGCACGCGCCCTTGGGTTGCCCCTTCCTGAGCAGCATCACGCGATCGGAGGAGCCGTCTCCATCGACGTCACCACGAAGGGGCTCCCCGACCCGTCCGACCGCCTGCGGAGGGGTTCCGCAGGTTGTCGGGACAGCGGGCCGCGACGGCTTGGCGGGCGGCAGGTCGAGACGGAGCGACTCCAGCGTGCGCTCCGACGCTCCACGGTCGGCGGACGTGACGTCGACCCCGACGTACAGGCGCACGTTCATCAGCCAGACGCCGTTCCGCCAGACGGTCTCGTACCAGTGCGTCGGGCCGCCCCGGATACCGTGGCCGCGATCGAGGTCGCCCTTGTGGATGGGGAATGCCGTATCCGGCTGCGGTGGAAAGATGCCGTGCATGTGTCCCACCGGCTCGATCTCGAGGGCGATGCCGTCCGAGGGGAACCCGGCGAAGACCCAGCGCCCGCCGTTGCACGTGCCGGTTGCGGTCCCATCCGGGTGATGCCAGTCGAAGGGGAGGTTCGAGATGAAGGCTCCTCGGCGAACGGGGGTGCCGGCGCACCCGCTGTCGTCCGTCTCCGTGAGGTGCCACGTGCTCGGGTACCGGATGCGCCATCCTGCCTCGGGGCCGCCGACGGCCGTCCAGGTCGTCCTCTCGTGGCTCGGCTCGTGATTCGAGCGGCGGGACACGGCCGTCACGGCCACTGCTCCCACCAGCACCGCGACCACCGTGAGGACCGAGGCGAGCTCCACGAACCGCCGTCGGGTCCCGCGCCGACGGACCTCGCGGAGACGCCGGTCGATGCCCGGGTCCACCCCGGCCACGGCGTCGTCGAGGAGGGCGGCCAAGCGCTCGTCGCGGTCGTCGGTCTTCATGGTTCGCGGTCCTCGACGCTGAGCGACTGGCGGAGGCGCTCGCGGGCTCGGGCCAGGTGGACCCGGACGGTGCTCTCGCGGATGCCGAGGAGCCTGGCGACCTGGGCGGTCTCGAAGCCAGCCCAGTCGCGCAGCACGACTGACTGGCGCTGTCGCAGGGGGAGGGCCAGTAACGCTTTGGTCACGTTCTCGCGGTCCAGCGCGGCCGCCATCTCGTCGGCGGGCGCCTCCGGTGCGGGCGCACGACGAGCTCGCTTGCGGAGCTCACGGGCCGAGAGGCGCATGGCGGTCTTGAAGACGTAGCCGCCGGCGTGGTCGGGGCCGTGGATCTGGCCCCACCGGGCCCACAGCCTGGCGAACGACTCCGCCGCGACGTCCTCCGCCAGCGCGCGGTCCAGGGTCACCAGCGCACACGCGCGGACGATGCGGGCGAAGGTCTCCCGGTAGAAGGCCTCGAACGATGCGGCATCGGGCACACGTCCTCCTACCGATATCCAGCCCCGACCGCCTCGGTTCGCTTACTCGGCCGGCGCGGGCAATCCGAGCAGCTCGGCCATGCGTTCGGCGTATCTGGGGCCGATGCCCTTCTCCTCGTGCTTGAAGTAGCAGAACACGTCGTGGCCGGACTCCAGTCCCGACCGGATCCGTGCGGCCCACGCGGCCAACTCGTCCTCCGAGTAGGCCTCCTTGCGGAGGCGGAGGTAGGCGAACGGCTCCCAGGAGTCGCGGGGGGCGGCTGGTCGTCGGTCTCGGCAGTACACCACGCCACACCGCGCGAGGTCAGCAACTCACGCGCGTCCTCCCACGACGGGTGGCGGAACTCCATCGCGTACCGGCCGCCGGGTGGCAGCGCCGCCAGGAACGCCTGAGCCCGGTCCTCCTCGAACCGGAGATTCGGCGGGCACTGGAACAGGATCACGCCGAGGCGCTCGCCGAGCAGCCGGGCCCGCTCCAGGAAGAACGCCACCTCGGCTTCGGCGTCCTTCAGCCGCCGCCGGTGCGTGATGTTCTGATGGGCCTTCAACGTGAACAGGAACCCCTCGGGGGTCTGTTCGCGCCAGGCGGCCAGGGTCTTCTCGGACGGGTGCTGGCGGAACGTGTAGTTGATCTCCACCGAACGGAACCGGGCCGCGAAATAGCGCAGCTGGTCCTTCGTCTTGAGGTCCTCCGGGTAGAACACGCCCTTCCATTCGGCGTACGCGTACCCTGAGGTCCCGAGGTACAGCGTCCCGGCCATGGGCCGGCAGTCTACGGGAGCAGCGGTGGCGGAGGAACGCATCACGATCGAGACGGCGAAGGGCCCCGTCTCCGGCCTGTGGGGGGGGCCGGCGGGCGCGCGGGCGGCCGTCGTGCTGGGGCACGGCGCCGGCGGCACCATGGAATCCCCGCTGTTCGACGGGTTCTGCGCCTGCCTCGACACCGCCGAGCTCGACACCCTGCGGTTCAACTTCCCCTACGCCGAGCAGGGCCGGAAGGCCCCCGACCGAGCTCCCGCGCTGATCGAGGCCTTCAACGCCGCGATGGCCGCGGCCCGGGAACGCGACCCGAACCGGCCCGTGTTCGCGGGAGGGAAGTCGATGGGCGGGCGCATGGCCTCGATGGCCGTGGCCGAGGGGATGGAGGCGGCCGGGCTGATCTTCATCGGCTATCCGCTGCACCCGCCGGGGAATCCCGAGAAGATCCGCGACGAGCACCTGTACGGCATCCGGGTCCCGATGCTGTTCCTCCAGGGGACCGAGGACCCGTTCGCCCGGTGGGAGCTCCTGGAGTCGGTGGTGCAGCGCCTGGGCTCGTGGGCCCAGCTGCACAGGGTCGAGGGCGGCGACCACTCGTTCCGGGTCCGCGGGGCCCGCAAGCCCGACGAGGAGACCGGCCGGCTGCTCGGGTCGGTGGCCGCGCAGTTCATCCAGAGCGCGCAGATCTGATGCCCCGCAAGCACCGATCAGCACGCGAACGATCCGGGCCGCCGCCCGCGGTCGAGCCGCGCCTGGCGGCGCCCATGTGGGCCCTGGTCCCGTGGGCCGACGTCCGCGCCGTGGTGGGCGACAAGCTGTACCGCTGCCCCGGCTGCGAGCACGCGATCCGCAAGGGCGTCTCCCACCTCGTGGTGGTCCCGGAGGACGACCCAACCGAACGCCGCCACTGGCACACCGAGTGCTGGCGCCGCGAGCTCCGCCTCCACCGCGGCCGCTGAACGCTGCGTCAGGCCCGTGGGTTGACTTCCGCATACGAATCCGTCACAAAGGGGCCGCCATACCACCGCACGCCTGCCTGCTCGCAGTCCAGGGGGGAAATGCCATGAAGCGGATCGCCGTCGTGTTCACCGTCCTTGCCTCGGTCCTGGCCTTCGGAAACGCATCGACGGCGAAGACGTCATCATCCTGGTGCGCCGACGGCGCCTCGCCACCGTGCATCGAATCGGCGACGCTCAACGGGGGCACGATCACCTCCGCCGATCCCACCTGGAGCCTCCACACGGTCGTCCTCCCCACTCCGGGATCCAGCCAGTTCATCTGGACCGTGGAGAAGGACGGCAGCGCTGAGCTGGGCTCGGGCTCCCTCAGCGACGACTGGGTCGTCGAGTTCGACGTGGGAAGCGAGATTCCCCGGGTCGTGTTCACGCACGGCGACGACGTCACCGTCACCCGGACGCCCGACGGGGGCGGCCTGTACCACGTGACGGTGGCCGCGACGCCGATCGTGATCGTGGGCGAGTGCGACCAGACGTCGTGGCCGTGGACCTGCCCCGCGACCGCGACCCAGGAGTGGGACGGGTACCTCGACGGGCAGATCACCGACTACGAGGTCTGGTCGGACCCCGCGCAGCGCGACTCGTTCTACGGGATGAACTACTCGTCGAACGTGGCCGCGACCAGCCTCCCCCCCGAGATCGTTCCCGATCCGGCGACGGGGGAGGAGCGAATCCTGGTCCGGCTGGCGAACCCGCACTTCCTCATGGACGGCACCACCGTGTTCCAGGGGTTCGCCCACCAGCGCATCCCGAACGCGTTCCTCCGGACGGTCTACGGGATCGACTCCCCCGGGACCCTGACGACGTCGGGGCTCGCACCGACCGTGACGGGGGCGGGGTCGGGGACCGTCGCCGTCACCGAGGACCCGGGAGGTGGCGCGATGCTGGTGGACGCCACCGGGCTGACGTTCTCGGCGCGGAAGCTGCTGATCAATCGGGGAGTCATCACCCCGACGAAGCCGCTGAACGTGCGGGCCCGGCGAGTCAGTCCGGGCGCGGGGCGTGTTCGGTTCGACCCCGCCACTCCGCGTGGCTCGAAGATCACCGGGTACCGGGCGCGGTGCGTCCACGACGCCTCGGTCGTGGTGGTCACCGGGAGTGGCTCCCCGATCACGGTGAACGGGCTCCAGCATGGGGTGGGCTACGACTGCCATGTCCGAGCCCTGTCCAAGGCGGGGCCCGGAACGCCCTCGGCGCTCGCGCACATGCCCGCCCATCCGGCGTAGGCGCGGTCTCCGGCCGTTCCGGGATCGTGTCGGTGGCGGGGGATACGATGCGGCTGATGGATGAGGCCGCGACGATCGACGCTCCGGAGGCTGTGGCGAACGCCCCGGCCTGCTCGCCGGTGAGGGAGTCGCGACGGCCGCCGTGTCCCGTGTGCCAGTCGCCGATGGAGCCCGAGCACGCCCACCACAGGTGTCCGGCGTGCGGCTACATCGAGCCCTGCTGCGGCTGGTAGGGAGCGATCCCGGCTTGCCCCGGTTTGTCCCCGCCCCCGTGCCGGGTAGGTCCCACTGGAGGGGACGTCGCGTCCGGAAGGAGGGTGTTCGCCGAAGCCGGCCACGGGGGCCATCGCAAGGCGTCATAGGACGCCCGCGCGGACACCGCGTCGCGGAGAGGGGATGACGTGAGCGAACGCGGTGCGGGGGACCGGCGGCTGTTCCTGGTCCGCCACGGCCGGGTGGACTTCGACTCGCGGCGGTTCCGGACCTCGCCACGGGGGCGGCAGTGGGACCCCGAGCTGGGGGAGACCGGCGTCGAGCAGGCCGCCGCCCTCGCCGCCCGCCTCCACCTGATGGAGCCGCCCGCCGGCGTGTACGTGTCGCCGTTCACCCGATGCCGGCAGACCGTCGAGCCCTTCGCGAGCCAGTCCGGCCTCGAACCGACCCTCGACGAGGACGTCGGCGAGGTGTTCATCGGCGAATGGGAGGGGCGCTCGTTCGAGGAGATCATCGGTGGGAACGAGGAGCTGGCCCGGCGATTCCGGGAGTTCGAGGCCATGTTCAGCATGGCCCCGGGCGGGGAGTCCGCCGCCGAGCTCCGCGAACGGGTGGTCCCGGCCGTCGAACGGATGCTGGCCCGGCATTCCCGGGGCGACGTGCTGGTGGTGACTCACGGCGGCGTCATCAACGCCTACCTGTCCCACGTCCTGGGGATCGACGAGGATATGTTCTTCCTGCCGGAGAACACCTCGATCAACACGGTAATCGTGGCGGAGGAGCGCCGCCGGGTCCGGTTCCTCAACGACGTCCGCCACGTCACCGACCCGAAGGTGTTCGTCCCGCCGGCGGGGGCAGGGGACGACGGCCGCGAACAGGGCGAACGGACGCCGGGGAGCTGACTGACCGGCGGTCAGTTGGGGCGGGGTCGCCCCGCTATACTGCCCGGGTCGTCCCCGGAACAAGGAGGCAGCAGTGGCCGTGAAGTTCCTGTCGGAGGAGTGGGCGAGCGAGGTCAAGGGCGCCCTCTCGCAGAGCGACGCCGTGAAGTCCGCGGCCGGTTCGATGACCGCGCGCATCCAGCAGGTCGTGAACGGGCCCGACGGCGAGACCAAGTACTGGTTCAAGCTCGAGGGCGGCAACGTGGACCTCGGGCTCGGCGAGATCGACAACCCGGACGCCACCATCACGCAGGACTACGACACGGCCGCGGCCCTGTCGAAGAACGAGCTCACCGGGACCGCTGCGTACATGAGCGGGAAGCTCCGAGTGTCGGGCGACCTCATGAAGCTCATGCAGTTGCAGGGGGTCCTGGGGCAGCTCCCGCAGGCCCTCAAGGACATCGTCGTCGAGTACTGAGCCCGAAGGGCAGACGACCACCACCATCGG
>WNGF01001800.1_pt1 | contig 30985 bp, 31 predicted proteins | sample 5400641 | NCBI WGS metagenome assembly WNGF01 (sample SAMN13153371, study PRJNA577476) | soil metagenome | isolation source: 80 cm soil or saprolite under grassland replicate 2 | place: USA:California | collected 2016-06-15 | reverse complement strand
GGGCTCAACAGCACCACTGGCGAGTCGGCCACGGTTCCCGGGCGCCCGGCTCCATTGTGCCTGTTCGCGCCCTCAGTTTCTGGACCGACGTATCGTGATCCATCACGTACCACGCTGGCTCGCAACTTGGCCCAGTACCCGAAATTCTAGTCGGCCAGGTCCCGCGCGGCCGGCAGCCCGGGCAGGGGCGTGGCGCAGACGACGGCGCGTGCGATGGCCGCGGCCACGGCCTCCGCTGCCGCGAGGCCCACCGCCGCCGGGTCCGCCGATTGCCGCCCCACCGAGAGGCAGAAGAGGCAGTCGCCGTCCGTGTCGAGATGCGGCGGCGAGAGCGCGCGCTCGAACCCCGCGAGCCCGAGGCGCGCCACGCGCGCTGCCTCGGTCTTGCCGAGCGCGGCGGTCGTGACGACCACGCCGATGGTCGTATGGGTCGGACCGAAGCGCGGCGGGGGCGCGCCCGCCGCCAGCGCCGATGCCGTGTCCACGAGCCGGCGCCCATCCGGGGCATCGCGCGCGCCGGCGAGGAGCCGTCCCGTCACGGGATCGCGCACGTCGCCCACCGCATTGACCACCATGAGCGCGGCGGTGAGAACGCCGTGGCGCGCCACGCTCGCCGTGCCGAGCCCGCCTCGCATGGCTCGCTCGATGCCGTGGATCTTGCCGACGGTGGCGCCAGTGCCCGCGCCGACGCTGCCTTCGGCGACAGGCCCGGGCCTGGCCGCCTCGGCGGCGGCATAGCCCATCGCGCGGTCGGGCCGGCTGCGGTGGTCGCCCACGGAGAGATCGAAGATGATGGCGCCGGCCACGTGCGGGACGACGGTCCTGGTCACCGCGAAGCCGCGCCCGCGCTCCTCGAGCCACTGCATCACGCCCCAGATCGCCTCGAGCCCATAGGCGCTGCCACCGGCCAGGAGGACGCCGTCCACCGTGGGTACGAGGTGACGCGGGTCGAGGAACTCGAGGCCGTGCACAGCCGCCGCCCGGCCGGCGATCTCGAGCGCGCCTGTCGCGGGATCGTCGGGCAGAACGACGGTGCAGCCCGTGAGGCCGTGCGGATCGGTGACATGGCCGACGCTCACGCCGGGAATCACGAGCGCCACTCTAGCAAATTCTGGCGGGCGCATACCGGGCGGTGCTACGCTCGACCCACATGCGCCGGGGAGATTCCCCAGACGACAAGCCGGACTTCGACCGGTCGCGGCAGCGCCGGCCGTGGTTCCTGATTGCCGCCTGCCTCGTGCTCGTGGTGCTGTCGGCGGTGCTGTGGGTCAAGTGGTCGGACAACCGCCGGGAGGCGGCCCGGCTCCAGCGGGAGCTGACGCGCGTTTACAAGGAAGCCGAGGACCTGCGGCTGCAGGCGACCCTCGGCCAGGAGCGCATCGCGCGGCTCGAACGAGAGCTGCGCGCGCTCAACGTCGAGCGCCAGTCCAGGCCGGCGAACGACAGGAAGGGCGGGCGGCCCGCGTCTCGGCGGTAGCGCCGCCGAGTAGGAGGAGAGCTCATGGAACTCATCAGCCGTATCCTCGACGGCTCCATTCCCCAGGATCTGAGAGATGCGCTTCGCCGGGCCGAGCCTGCCGGCCCGCGCATGAGCCACGACGAGAAGATCGCCCATCTCGAAGAGGTCCCGCTCTTTGCCGACTGCAGCCAGAAGCAGCTGCGCTCGGTCTCCGACATTTCGCGCGTCGTCGAGATGCCGGCGGGGACGTCGCTGACGCGCGCGGGACAGCCGGGCGATGAGTTCTTTGTGCTCGTCGACGGCACGGCGGCCGTCGAGAAACCGGGCAAGAAGAAACACTTTCTCAAGCCCGGGGACTTCTTCGGCGAGATGAGCCTCCTCGACGGCGGCCCGCGGTCGGTGACGGTGCGCGCGGCCACGCCGCTCAGGGTGCTGGTGATCGACCGGAAGAACTTCCAGCTGCTGCTCCGCGAGGTGCCGGACCTGACCCACAAGCTCCTGGTCACCCTCTCGAAGAGGGTGCGGATGCTCGAGCAGTCCGAGCGCGTCTAGCGCCCGCGCTCGCGCGGCCCGAGCGTCTGGTCGACGACCTCGAGCAGGCGCCGGTTGTCCTCGGGACGGCCAATGGAGATGCGGAGATGTCCCGGGAAGCCCACGGCCGCGCCGTCACGCACCAGGATCCCGGCCTCGAACAGCGCGGCGCGAAGAGCGCCTGCCTGCTCGCCGACCTTGGGCAGTAGAAAGTTCGATTGAGACGCCGGCGCCGGGCAGCCGCGCCGCGCCAGCTCCGCCAGGAGCCGCGGCCGCTCGGAGAGGACCAGCGCGCGCGAGCGCTCCAGGTGGTCGCGGTCTTCGAGGGCCGCGACGGCGGCCACCTGGGCGAAGCGGTTGACGTTGAAGGGCGCACGCACCCGGTTGAGCCAGCCTATGACCTCGGGCTGGGCCACGGCATACCCCACGCGCAGCCCCGCCAGCCCCGCGATTTTCGAGAAGGTGCGGACCGCGATGAGGTGAGGCAGCCGTCGCGCCAGCGCCACGCCGTCGGGCGTCTCCGGAGCGTCGCAGAAATCTCGGTAGGCCTCGTCGAGCACCACGAGCGGCCCATCGTCGCCGAGCGCCGCGAGAAACCGATCGAGCGCCCGGCTCCGGATCATGGTCGTGGCCGGATTGTGCGGCGTGCAGAGAAAGATCGCCTTGGCCCTGGGCGTCACGCGCTCCAGCATGGCGTCGAGGTCCGTCTCGTAGCCCCGGAGCGGCACCTCGATCGGCACGGCACCGGCCAGTCGCGTCTCGATACCGTACGGCTCGAAGGCCGGCTGCGGCATGACGATCTCATCGCCGGGCTCGAAGGCCGCTCGCGCGATCAGCGCCAGAATCTCGTCCGCGCCATTGCCCGCGATGAGCCACTCGGGCGGGACCCCGAGCCAGAACCCGAGCGCATCGCGAAGCCTTGTCGAGCCGCCGTCGGGATAGAGGTGGGCGCGTGCCGCTTCCTCCCTGAGGGCCTCGACGACCCTGGGCGAGGGGCCGAGGGGGTTCTCATTGGACGAGAGCCGGACTATCGCCGGCAGCCCCGTTTCCTTCGCGAGCTCCTCGAGCGGCTTGCCTGCCTCGTAGGGAGTCACCGATTCGAGCGCGAGGCGCCAGATCCGTTTCATGGGCGGCCATTGTATCCCGCCGTCCAAGTCCGCGCCAGATTTGACATCCCTGACCCTGCCATGTACCGTTTCGCCATGCCCGCAGACCTATTCCGCCAGCTCAAGCGCGTCGAGGCGCAAGCGGAGCGTGGCTTTGACGGAACGCCCTCCGAGCGTGCGGAGCGCAGGCGGCGGCTCCGGCTCGAGCTCCTCCGTCAGCACCTGTCGGCCAATGTCGATTTCCTCAAGGCCGCCCACCTGGGCGGCGCCTCTGGCCAGCAGTCCGTCCAGGTCTATGCCGCCTTCATGGATGGCTTCCTGGCCACGATCTTCCGACTGGCCCTCGACGACGCGAAGAAGGAAGGCGCTGCTCCCGCGTCCCTGGTGCTGGTGGCCCTCGGCGGCTACGGGCGAGGGGAGCTTGGTCCACTGTCCGATCTCGATCTGATGGTGATCTACGACGGCGAGATGACCGCATTCGTCCAGCGCGCGACCCAGGGCCTGCTCTACACGCTGTGGGATCTGGGACTCACGGTGGGGCACTCGGTGCGGAGCCTGCCCGACTGCGTCGCCATGGCCACCACGGACTTCACCTCGCGTACCTCCATGCAGGAGGCGCGCTACCTGGTCGGCGACCGGCGGCTCTTCCAGCGCTTTCGCAAGGTGCTCTCCGAGAACGTCTACCGGAAGGACTTCGGCCAGTTCCTGGAGACGGCGCTCGCCGAGCGCGACCAGCGCTACCGGAAGTTCGGCGGCTCGCCGTACATGGGCGAGCCCAACGTCAAGGAATCGGCCGGGGGTCTGCGCGACCTTCACACGGCCATGTGGCTCGCGTCGACCAAGTTCAACACGCGCACGCTGCGCGACCTCCTCGAGAAGGGGCTGATCACCGAGCGCGAGCAGCGGCAGACGGACCTGGCCCTGACCTTCCTCTGGCGCGTGCGCAACGAGCTGCACTTCCTCTCGGGCCACAAGAACGATGTCCTCGCGCGCGACATCCAGCCGGAGATCGCCGCGCACTTCGGGTACGAGAGCGACGAGAACTCGCTCGGGGTCGAGAAGTTCATGCGCGACTACTACCTCCACGCGCGCGTGGTCCACCGCGTGTCGAGCCGGCTCATCGCGCGCTGCCAGGAGACGCTCTCGCGCCGCGGGACCGTCCAGCGGCGGCTGCGGCAGGAGGCGCTGGCCGACGGCCTGTACGTCATGGACGAGCGCATCCACCTCGTCCACCCCGACGGCCGGGACCTCCGGGAGGATCCGGCGCGGCTCATGAAGGTCTTCTGGCACTCGCACCGGCTCGGACTCGAGCTCGGACTCGAAGTCGAGCTGGCCGTCGAGGAGGCGCTCGACCTCGTGGACGACCGCTTCCGGCGCTCGATCGAGACGCGCGATCTTTTCCTGGACATCTGCCGCAACTGGGGCCGCGTGGCGCAGACGCTGCGGCAGATGCACGAGGTGGGCTTTCTCGGCCGCTACCTGCCCGAGTTCGGCGCGCTGACCTGCCTCGTGCAGTACGACGTCTACCACAAGTTCACGGCGGACCAGCACTCGCTCATCGCCGTGGAGAACCTGGAGGCGCTGGCGCCCGACGCGTCCACCGAGGCGCAGGGCGTCGCGCAGGTGCTCAACGAGGTAGAGCGCCCCGACATCCTGATGCTGGGGATGCTGCTGCACGACATCGGCAAGGGCAAGGGACACGCGCACGTCGCCAAGGGCATCCCGCTGGCCGAGGAGCTGACGGCCCGCCTGGGGCTCGAGGGCGAAGCGGCCGGCGCCGTCATCTTTCTCGTCGGCCAGCACGTGTCGCTCTCCCACATCGCGCAGCGGCGCGACGTCAATGACCCCAAGACCGTCGAGGCCCTGGCCGAGCTGTGCGGCACGCCCGAGCGGCTGCGCATGCTCTACCTGCTCACCTTCGCCGACATGCGCGCCGTCGGGCCCGGGGTCATGACGGGCTGGCAGTCCCAGATCCTCTGGGAGCTCTACTCGGGCGCGTTCCGGCGCCTCACGGGCGGCAGGCCCGAGCGCCTGACGCGCGAGGACGCGGCCCAGCGCGTGACCGCCGAGCTCCGGGATGTGACGCTCAAGCGGGCGGTGCCGGGGCACCTGGCCATGATGTCGGAGCGGTATCTCGCGACGACGCCGGCCGCGAGGATCGCGGCGCACTTGCGGCTCATCGAGCGCCTCGAGGAGGACCCGGTCGCCACGGAGCTCTTCCATCACCGCGACCTCGGCTCCTCCGACCTGGTGATCGTCACGCGGGACGTGCCGGGGCTCTTTTCGCTCATCGGCGGCAGCCTCGCCGCGCACGGCATCAATATCCTCTCGGCGCAGATCCACACGCGCGCTGACGGCATCGCCATCGACACCTTCCAGGTCAACGATCCCTTCGGGGAGGCCGTCACGGAAGAGGCACGGTGGCGCCGCACCCTCGAGTCGCTCCGGCGAGTGCTGCTGGGCGAGCAGGCGGTGGAGGCGCTGCTGGCGTCCCGGCGCGCCGGGCGCCCGGGCGAGGGGAACGTGCCCGGGCCGCCCAAGGTCTCCGTCGACAACCATCTTTCGGACACCCACACCGTCGTGGAGGTCAAATGCCCGGACCGCGTCGGCCTCCTCTATCTCATCACGCGGACGCTGGCGACGCTGGGCCTGAGCATCGCGAGCGCGCGCATCGCGACCGACATCGACCATGCGTTCGACACGTTCTACGTCGTGGACCGGCGGGGTCGGCGGATCGACGATCCCGACGCGATGGCCCATATCCGAGCTGCGCTCGAAGATGCGCTCATGAAGCCACTCTAGTGCGGCGCACGACGGCGTAGATGCTCGGTCACTACAAGGCCCCGCTCCACCGCCTCTTCGATCCTGTCGCGCGGCTGCTGCTCCGGAGCGGCGCGAGGCCGAACCACATGACCGTGCTCGGGCTGGGCGTGAGCATCGCTGCGGCCTTCGTCCTCTCCGTGGGCAGGCTGCGCTGGGGGGCGGTGCTGCTCGCCGTGGCGGGTCTGTGCGACTTCTTCGATGGAGCCGTCGCGCGGCTGTCGGGAAGCGACAGCGACTACGGCGCTTTCCTCGACTCGGTGGTGGACCGCTACTCCGACCTCGCCGTGCTCTTTGGCATCCTCGTCTTTTACGAGCGGGCCAGAGACATCCAGGCATCCATCGCGACCATGGCCACGCTGGCCGGCACCTTCATGGTCAGCTACACCAAGGCCCGCGCCCAGTCCATCGGCGTCCGCTGCGAGGTTGGCCTCATGGAGCGCCCCGAGCGGCTCATCACGCTGATCGCCGGCGCCGCGCTCCATCTGCTCACGCCCGCCATGATCCTCCTGGCGGTCTTGACCAACGTCACGGCGGTCCAGCGCATCATCTACACCCGGAAGATCGCCCGCGATCTGTCCCTGCGATAGACTCAAGGCATGCGACGTCTGATCGCCGGCGCCGTCTGCGTCCTGTCGCTGGCGCTTCTCGCGCGGGCTCATGCCGCGGGGCACGCGCCCGTGCGCCTGGCGTCCGAGACGCGCGATCGGTTCGCCGCGGCGATGCAGAGCTACCGCGCGGGTGACTGGGCGACGGCGGCGCGCGAGCTCGGTGAGGTGGCGCGGACGGCGGCGCCGATCGCCGAGTACGCGCTCCTCTACCAGGCCGAGAGCCTGTCGCGGCTCGGGGATGCGGCGGGGGCGCGCGCCACGGCCCAGCAGGCGGCCGACCAGGCTCCCGACAGCCGCGCCGCGCCCGCCGCTGTCACGCTGGCGGCCGAGCAGTCCTCGCGCGCAGGTGACGAGGCGGGCGCCGCGCTTCTCTGGCGCCGATTCCTCGATCGCTTCCCCGACCACCCGGACGTCACGCGTGCGCGCCAGGCATGGGCGCAGGCGCTCGCCAATGCTGGCCGTGTCGCCGAGGCCGTCGCGGCGTACCGCGAGCTCTGGCTCCTGCTCCCGGCCGCACCGGAGGGGGAGCAGGCCGCGCGCGAGCTCCGCGCGCTCGAGGTCCGCGGAGTCCCCGTGGCTCCGCCCACTCCGCTCCAGCGCCTCGAGCGGGCCGAGCGACTCGTGGCGGCCGGAGTCGCCGAGCCCGCGCGCGCCGAGGCCGAGGCCCTTCTCGCTTCGCCGCTTGCTCTCGAGCACTCGCTGCGCGCGCTGCGCGTGATCATGGAGGCCTCGCGCCGGCTCAACCGCGACGACGCGGCGCTGGCCGCCGTCAATCGGGCGCTGGCACTGGCGCCGGCCGACAGGCGGCCCCCGTGGCTCCTTGAATCGGCCAGGATCCAGCAGAAGAAGAACCGTGACGGCGCGGTGCTGCTGCTCGATCGCCTCCTCGCCGAGCAGCCGAAGAGCGGGGAAGCGCCGGAGGCCATGCTGCTCAAGGCACGGCTCCTCGAGGCGGGCCCCGCGCCCCGCTCGGCCGAGCCGGTCTACCTCAAGCTCGCGCAGACGTTCCCCGAGGCGGACGAGGGCCTGGCCGCGATCTGGCGGCTCGGGTGGCTGTCGTGGCTCCGCTCCGACTATGTGGAGGCCGTCGATCGCTGGAGCCGCATCCCGACCAGTCGCACCGCGAGCCAGGGGTATCGAGACGCCTCCGCCTACTGGATCGGCCGGGCGCTGACCGAGCGCGGAGAGCTCGACGGCGCGGCCCGGCAATTCGCCCAGCTCGTCTCGGAGGCCCCGCGCAGCTACTACGGGGTGCTGGCCTCCCGCCGTGCGCCGCGTGCCCAGCCGAGCCCGGGCCGCAATCCCGTCTCGGCCCAGCTCGCTGCCACCCTGCCGGCCGACCCGCGCGAGCTACTCCAGGCCGACGCGCCGTGGGCGCGCATCGAGGCGCTCCGCGCGATCGGGCTCGGCCATCACGCGGACGAGGAGATGGACGAGACCGTGCGTCGCTCGCTCGGGGACCCGCGGCGGCTCTACGCCCTCGCGGTGGCCTATGCCCAGGAGTCGAGATTCTTCCTGTCGCTCCGCATCCTCCGCCGTCACTTCATGGGCGTGGCGCGAAGCGCGCCGGCCTCCCTGCCGCGGATCTTCTGGGAGCTTTTCTATCCGATGGGCTGGCGCGTCGAGCTCAGCGATGCCGCGTCGCGCGCGGCGCTCGACCCCTACCTGGTCGCGGCCGTCGTGCGTGAGGAATCGTCCTTCCACCCGCAGGCGCGCTCGCGCGTGGGCGCGCGGGGGCTCATGCAGCTCATGCCCGACACGGCCCGGCAGCTGGCGAAGAGCCGCGGGCTGCCCACCAGCGAGGAGGCGCTGGACGATCCCGCCGTCAACCTCGCGCTGGGCAGCACCTATCTGGCGGCGCTCGTGAGGGAGTTCGGCGAGCCGCGCCTGGCCGTGGCGGCCTACAACGCCGGGCCGGCGCGGGTGCGCGAGTGGTGGAAGGGCCGCGCGACCGACGACGTCGAGGTCTGGGTCGAGCTCATTCCCTTCGTCGAGACGCGCGGCTTCGTCCGCCGCGTGATGCTGTCCTGGGAGGAGTACCGGCGCCTCTACCCCCCGGCGGCGGCGAGCGCGACGCCGTGACCGAGTCGGTCACCGCCGGCTTCTGGCGCCGCGTCGGGGCGCATGTGCTCGACTGTCTCATCGGATTCGGCGCCTGGGTTCTCGGCTCGATGTGGCTCCTGATCGGCGTGTGGGGGCTCTACGGCGGCCCGCGCGATCTCCGCGATCTCCTCGTCCTCGTGGTGGCCGTGCCGGCGCTCGCGTTCGTTTTGCACGTCGCCTACCACGTCCTCCTGCTCGTCGCCTGCGGGCAGACGCTCGGCAAGATGGCGGTGGGGATCATGGTCATCCGGTGCGACGGCGGCCCCGTCGGCGTGGGCCAGGCCTGCCTGCGCTGCGTGGGTGGCTTCCTCTCGGCGGCGAGCCTCGGACTGGGCTATGCGGGCATCGTCTTCACGCGGGAGCGGCGGGGGCTGGCCGACTTTCTGGCCGGCACGCGCGTGGTCGAAGCGCTCAGGGCCTGACCGGCACCTCGGCAAGAGTGGATCCTTCGAGGGGCTCGAGCGCCTTGAGCCTGTCCCTGAGGGTCGGATGCGTGTCGAGGAGGCCTCCGTCCTCTCGCGTCCGCACCAGCACGGCGTCCAGGGCGACGAACCCATCGTGGAGGCTCCGGCGCGGCGCGGGATTGCCCATGGCTCGGAGGATCTCGATGGATCGCTGGTCGGCCTCGAGCTCCTGCTGCCGCGAGAAGGCGCGCACCACCAGCGGGTTCACGATGAAATCGAGCAGGCCCACACCGGGAGCGAAGAAGCCGGCCGTGGCGAAGCCCGCGTTCATGGACAGCGCCAGGCGACGGCGCGTCCCCGCGTGATCGAGCACCTCGTGGGCCACCTCGTGGGCGATCACGGCCTCGAGGACCGGGGCCGGGAGCCGCGCGAGTCCGTCGGTGATGTAGAAGGTCGCGTCCTCGTCGGTGTAGGCGGCCGCGTGCTGGCTCTTCACGAAGGCGAAGCTGTAGCGGCTGGGATCGTCGCCGGCGGCGACCGCGGCACGGTGGAGCAGGTTGGCCACGCGGAGCGTGTTGGGATCAGCCGGCGGGGGATAGTAGGTGCCGGCTGGCATGGAGGCGCATCCGGCCGGGAAGGCGGCCAGGGTCAGGGCTAGGGCCAGAGGCGCGGCGGGCTTTCGCATCGGAGCCAACATCCTATCGCCGGGCCCCGCGCGTAATCCAGAGAAAACTGGGGGGGACGTCAGGGCTCGTCGGGCCGTATGGCCTCCCACTCGGCGTCAAAGGCCTGTGCCAGCGGCGGGCAGTCGAAGGTCAGGACATTCTCCCGGTTCCGTCGCTCCGCCGACTCGGTCCAGTTGAAGCTGCCGGTGATGACCCAGCGGCCGTCCACGACGGCGAACTTGTCATGGAGAAGCCGCCCGACCCGGGAGACTTCGACCTCGAGCCTGGCGGTTCGGAGGCGCGCCAGCAGGGCCGCCTGAGCCTTGCCCGCGCTCTGGACATGGTCCGACTTGATGGACACGCGCACGCCGGCGAGGGCCAGATCCATCAGCGCCTGCTCGACCTTGGGGCTCGTCAGGCCATAGATCGCGATGTGGACATAGTCCCGAGCCTGGCGGAGCACCTCCACGACGAGCGCCTCGGCTCCGCCGTGCGGGGAGAAGCGGACGGTGCCGGGGCAGGTGAAGACCGTGGCTGCCGGCGGATGCTGGGCATGGGAGGCGGCGACCGGGGCGGATGCTCCTGTCACGAGGGCGAAGGCGACCAGCACCTGGACGCCCGCCCCGACTATCCATGGACGGCGGCTGATCACCCAGGCATTATCTCAGTAAGGGCGGGAGGTTCCGAAGCTTCCCGTCACGCGAATCTGCTAGCATCATGGGCGTGTCCAAGAGCAGGAGGCTCTCCATGCTGATCAAGCGCGACCAGGACATGAAGCTCAGGGGCGAGGACATCCCGGGCTCGGAGATTACGGCCCACGGGGTCTATCTCAATCGCCGGGCCTTCATGACGGGCGCCGCAGCCCTGACGCTCATGCCGTGGGCCGGCCAGGCCTCCGCTCAGGGCAAACTCCCGGCGCTGAAGGCCGTGAGGAACGCGGCCTTCACGGTGCCGGACACTCTGACTTCCTACAAGAGCATCACCACGTACAACAACTTCTACGAGTTCGGCACCAACAAGGAAGATCCGGAGCGCTTCCAGGCCTCGCTCAAGACCCGGCCGTGGACGGTCAAGGTCGAGGGTCTCTGCGCCAAGCCCGCGACCTTCGACATCGACGAAATCCTGAAGTTCCCCCTCGAGGAGCGCGTCTACCGCCTACGCTGCGTCGAGGCCTGGTCCATGATCATCCCGTGGATCGGCTTCCCGCTCTCCGCCCTCTTGAAGCGCGTCGAACCCACGGCCCAGGCCAGGTACGTGGAGTTCACCACGCTCGTGAGCCCGGAGATGTTCCCGGGACAGAAGCGGGGCCTCTTCGGCTTCTCGCTGGACTGGCCGTACACCGAGGGGCTCAGGATGGATGAGGCCATGCACCCGCTGACGCTCATGACCGTCGGCCTCTACGGCCAGGTGCTGCCGAACCAGAACGGCGCCCCCATCCGCGTGGTGGTGCCGTGGAAGTACGGCTTCAAGAGCGGCAAGTCGATCGTCAAGATCCGGCTCGCTGCCGACGAGCCCAAGACCAGCTGGAACAAGGCCGCGCCCAGCGAGTACGGCTTCTACTCCAACGTGAACCCGCAAGTGGATCACCCGCGCTGGAGCCAGGCGACGGAGCGTCGCATCGGCGAGCTGCGGCGTCGCGAGACGCTGCCGTTCAATGGCTATGCCGACCAGGTCGCCTCGCTCTACGCGGGCATGGACCTCAAGAAGTTCTTCTAGGACCGCGTGACGCGCCGGGTGCGGGTGGTTCTCAAGGCGGCCGTGTGGGTGGCGAGCCTCTGGCCTCTGGGCGTGCTGGTCCGGGGCTGGCTCGCCGACGATCTCACCGCCAACCCCATCGACTACATCACGCGGACCCTCGGGTTCACGGCGCTCGTCCTGCTGATGACCAGCCTCGGGATGACGCCGCTTCGCATTCTGTCCGGCTGGTCCTGGCCCATACAGCTCCGCCGCCTGCTGGGCCTGCTCGCCTTCTTCTACGTCTGCCTCCACTTCTCGGTCTGGATAGGGCTCGACCACTTCTTCGCCTGGGGACGCATGTGGAAGGACGTGCTCAAGCGCCCGTTCATCACCGTGGGCGTGCTGGCGCTCCTGCTCCTGATCCCGCTGGCGGCGACCTCGACCCAGGGCATGATCAAGCGCCTGGGCGGCGCCAGCTGGCGTCGTCTCCATCGCCTGGCGTATGTGATAGGCGGCCTCGGCGTGCTCCACTTCCTGTGGCTCGCGAAGAAGGGCCGGACGACGCCGTACTACTTCGCTATCGTCCTGGGGTTGCTGCTGGGCGTGCGGCTCTGGAGCTGGGGACGGAAACGGTGGATGGCAGCCCAGAGGTTAAACACGAAACCCTCTCCCCCGGTGGGGGAGAGGGTCGGGTGAGATCTCCCGCGGTCGCTACTTGGTCGGCGTGTAGTAGGGGTTGGTGCCCGACGCGTGGTCGGTCGCGTCCAGCACTTCCTCGATTTCTGGAAGCTCTTCCTTGATGAGGCGCTCGATGCCGGCCTTCAGCGTGACATCTGCCGCGCCGCAGCCCTGACACCCGCCGCCCATCTGGAGATAGACCTTGTTGTCCTTGACCTCGACCAGCTGGACGAAGCCGCCGTGACCGGCCACGGCCGGGTTGATGGTCGAGTCGATCAGCTCCTGTACCTTGGTCGCCAGCTCTTCGCTCATGAGCTCACCTCCCTGGGGGCCCTAGTCTACACCCGATCCAGGTGACGCAAGGCTCCCTCGCCCAGACCCTCTCCCCGCTCGGGAGGAGTCAACGAGCCCCAATGGGAAGGGGGAGACTCCGCACCTCTCCCTGATGGAGAAGAGGGGCGAGCGGGCGCAGTATACTCACGGGCGTCGCCAAACATGGGGAACATCTCCTGAGCCGGCCGAGCCTGCGTTCGCCCGGCGCGCGCGCCCTCCTCACCACCGTCGTCACGCTTGGCCTCTGCTACGGCGTCTGGTACGCCTACAGCGTCTTCCTGATCGCGCTCCTGCGCGAGTTCGGCTGGAGCCGCTCGCTCCTGGCCGGCGCCTTCTCCATCTTCGCGCTCGTCCACGGCCTGCTGAGCCCGGCCCTGGGCTGGCTTGCGGATCGTCTGGGCTCGCGCCGACTTGTCCTGTGGGGCGGCGTCGTGCTGGCCCTGTCGCTCGTGCTCGACGGGGCCGTCCAGAGCCCCGCCCATCTCTACCTTGCCTTTGGCGTGCTGACGGCGGTCGGCGTCGCGGCCGCCGGCTGGGTCCCGGCGGTCATCCTCATCCAGCGCTGGTATCCGCGTCAGGTGGGCCTCGCCATCGGCATCGCCTCCTCCGGCATCGGCGTCGGCATCTTCCTCGTGGTGCCGATCTGCCAGCTCCTGATCGACTGGATCGGCTGGCGCTGGACCTTCCGCGTGATGGGCGCCCTGTGCGCGCTCTGGATAGTGCCCGCCACGCTCTGGCTGCTGCGCGATCCGCCGCCGCCCGTGGCCTCGACGGGCGCCTCGCCGCTCACCATCGGTCTGGCGGGAGATCTCACGCTGGCGCAGGCCGCGCGCACGCCGGTATTCTGGCTGCTCGCCTCGTCGCACCTTCTGGGCAATGTCGCCTGCCAGACGCTCCTGGTGCACCAGGCGGCCTATCTGGTCGACCACCGCGTCGCGCCGCTCATCGCGGCGTCGGTGGTGAGCCTGGTCGGGCTCGCGAGCGTGGTCGGCAAGGCCGGTGGCGGCTGGTTCTCCGATCGATTCGGCCGCGAGCTCACGCATGCGATCGGCATGACCTGCGTGGTTGCCAGCGTCGGCGTGCTTGGGCTGGTCGCGCTGCGGCCCGGGCCCGCGGCCGCCTATCTCTACGGGGCGCTGATCGGTCTCGGCTATTCGGTCACGGCGGCGCTCATGCCCGCCATCTTCAACGACGTCTTCCGCGGCCGGCATTTCGGCACCGTGTTCGGAACGCTCCAGACCTCGACGGCCGTCGGCGGGTCGCTCGGGCCGTGGGTGGCCGGTCGCATCTTCGACCTCCTCGGCAGCTACGCGTGGGCTCTGGTGGGGGTGGTGAGCGCCGCCATCGCCGCCAACGCCGCGCTCTGGATCGCGCGCGCCTCGTTGAGGCGGCGGCCGCGCCTTGACAGCGGCGTCCCCGGCCCCTAGCATCGCCCGAGGCCACATCCGGAGGCGCATCCATGGATTATGCCGACTACCGGCACCTGATCTTCGACCGCCGACCCAACGGCGTCGTCCTCGTCACGATCAACCGCCCCGAGGTGATGAACGCGACGAATGCGCGGCTGCACTGGGAGCTGACCCAGGTGTGGCTCACCCTCGACGCCGACCCCGCCGCGCGCGTGGCGCTCGTCACCGGCGCGGGGCGCGCCTTCTCGGCGGGCGGAGACATGTCGCTCGTCGAGGAGATGGCGGGGAATCCCGCGGCCGCGTCCCGGACGATGCGCGAGGCCTCGGACCTCGTCTACAACCTGATCAACCTCGACAAGCCCGTGGTCTCGGCGATCAACGGCACGGCGGTCGGCGCCGGGCTTGTGGTGGCGCTCCTGGCCGACATCAGCATCATGGCCGAGACCGCGAAGATCACCGACGGCCACACGCGTCTCGGCGTCGCGGCGGGCGATCATGCCGCCATCATCTGGCCGCTCCTCTGCGGCATGGCCAAGGCCAAGTACTATCTTCTGACCAGCGAGTTCCTCGACGGCCGGGAGGCCGAGCGCATCGGGCTCGTCAGCCGCTCCGTCCCGTCCGACACGCTCATGGAGACCGCGTGGTCGGTCGCCGACGCGCTGGCCGCCGGCAGCCAGCCCGCGATCCGCTTCACCAAGCGCGCGCTCAATAACTGGCTGCGCCAGGCGGGGCCCATCTTCGACCAGTCCCTGGCCCTCGAGATGCTGACCTTCGGCTACGACGACGTGCGGGAAGGCGTCCGCGCCATTCGCGAGAAGCGCCCGCCGGCCTTTCCCTCGGCGCAGTGACCCGCGCGCTCGCGCCCGCCGTCGTCCTGCTCTCGCCCGCGTGGGCGGCAGCTCAGGCGACGGACTGGGAAAGCCTGACGGCCGCGGGCAACGGCTTCTTCTCCGAGGGCCGCTATCGCGATGCCGCGCGCTCGTACGACCAGAGGAGCGGGCGCGCGACATCCGCGCGCGCCACGGCCAGCGGAACCGCCGTTAGCAGGGATCCGGCATCCCCGCAGCGGGCTAGACGAGACCGTGCGGCCTGCGTGGGGGACGGCGCGGCCCCGGATCGAGCTCGACGACGAGGCCGTCGCCCCAGCCGTACTTCTTCCTCGAGCGGGCCTGGATCTCGCGCGCCAGCGCGGGCGCGCTCTCGGTGCGCACCACCCGCGCGCGGCCGCGAAAGCGCTCGCGGCCGACTGTCCAGCGCACCCGCGGCTCGACCAGGAGGTTCTGCACCCAGTGGGCGCGGCGCCGGTGCTCCGACACGAGATAGAAGCAGCGCCCGCGCCGCGTGAACCATACCTCGACCTCGCGGGGCCGGCCGGTCTTCCGCCCCCGCGTCGTGAGATAGAGGTACTTCGCCTCCTCACCCGCTCCCGGCGAGTTCTTCAGCAACCCGCTATGTCGTGAGAGCGGTCGACTGGATCCGCTTGACCCCGGCTTTCTGCATCTGCGCCCATGCCCGGGCGAGCGAGCCTTCCGTGTCGATGCCGCGGCAGGCGTCCTCGATCACCGAAGCCTGCAGCCCCACCTTTCGCGCGTCGAGCGCCGACCAGCCCACGCAGAAGTCCGTCGCCAGGCCCACGAGGTAGAGGTTCCTGAACCCACGGTCGCGCACGTAGCCGGTGAGTCCCGTCGTGGCCTTGCCGTCCGCCTCGAAGAAGGCCGAATAGGAGTCCATGTGCTGGCGGTAGCCCTTGCGGATGATGAGCTCCGCATGCGGGATCTTGAGATCCTTGTGGAAGTCGGCGCCCGGCGTGCCCTGCACGCAGTGATCGGGCCAGAGCACCTGCGTCCCGTAGTCGAGCTTGACCGTCTCGAAGGGCTTCTTGCCGGGGTGGCTCGAGGCGAACGAGGTATGTCCCGGCGTGTGCCAGTCCTGCGTGAGGATCACGTGCTTGAAGCCTGCCGCGATCTTGTTGACCAGCGGGACGATCTGGTCGCCCTCCTTGACGGGCAGCGCCCCGCCCGGCATGAAATCGTTCTGCATGTCCACGACCACGAGAAGATCGCGGTCGCCCGGCTTGGCCGTGCTGTCCCCGCGCTGCGCGTCGGCGGTCTCCGCCCCTGCCAGGAGCCCCGCCGCCATCGCCCCCGCCGCCCCCGCCAGGAACCCGCGTCGATCGGACTGGAGCATAGGTATCCTCCTTGTTGCCGGCAGTATAGTAGGAGCCGGACCGCTATGGGTACTGTTCGCGCGATGCCATGCGCCGCCGGCAGCACCTGCTCTTCGCGGTGATGGATCCGAGCGTCAGGCGCGCGCACCGGCTCCAGCATTGCGTCGTCGCCTGTGCGATAATCCTCCCACAAAACGCCCGGGTGCCGGCGGGCGAACCCCGAGGACTTCCGATGCCGAAGCACGCGAAACCGCGTGAGATGCCGCAGCCGGCCGTTGCCTCCCGACCGGACTGGATCGTGGTCGCGCTGGCGGTGGCGGGAGTGGTCATCGCCAGCTACCTGACGGCGCTCAAGCTCGCCGGCAACCAGGCCTTCCTCTGCCGCGACGGCGGCGGCTGCGACATCGTCCAGGCCAGCCGCTATTCGGTGCTGGCGGGCGTGCCGACGGCCTTCTGGGGCGCCGTGACCTACGCCGCCATCCTCGTGCTCGCCTTGTTGCCCCGGACCGCGCGGCGCTGGCAGATCGCCTTCATGCTCGCCTCGTCGGCGGCCGCCTTCTCGATCTATCTGACCTACCTCTCGATCTTCGTGATCGGCGCCACGTGCCCGTACTGCCTCGCTTCGGGCGCCATCGCGCTGCTGCTCGTCGTCACCATGGTCGTCAGGCGCCCCACTGGCGCGGGGCGCGGCGCGGCCGCCGCCTACTCGCCGAAGCGGCTGGCGGGACTCGGCATCACGGCGGGCGTGATGGCCGTGCTCGTCGGCGCCTTCATCTTCGCGGCCGACTTTTCGACGCCCGCCGGCTATCAGGCCGCCCTCGCCCAGCACCTGGCCAAGAACGAGGCCGTCTTCTACGGCGCTTTCTGGTGACCGGCGTGCAAGGAGCAAAAGGCCCGGTTCGGGCCTTCGGCGAGCCTGCTTCCCTATGTCGAGTGCGATCCGAAGGGCATCAATCCGCGCACCGATCTCTGCGAGAAGGTCGGCGTGCGCGCGTATCCCACGTGGATCATCGGCGGCCAGAAGTATGAGGGCGTCATGTCCCTCGAGCGCCTCGCGGAGCTCTCCAAGTTCCGCTACATGACCCAGGCCGGCAGCAGGCCGTGACCCCGCGCGAGCTGGCGGCGCTCATGTCCGGCGACGCGCCCCACGCCGTTCTCGACCTGCGCGAGCGCGCGGCGTACGCGAGCGGGCACATCTTCCGCGCGACCTCCCTGCCGCGGCGGCTCCTCGAGTTCAGGCTCCGCGAGCTCGTGACCGCCCCACGCACGCCGCTCGTTCTCTGCGACGCCGACGGCAGGCTGGCCGCCCTGGCCGCGCCCATGCTGCGCGCGATGGGTTACAGCGACGTCCGCCTGCTCGACGGCGGGCTCGGCGCCTGGCGTGCCGAAGGGCGCGGGATCGTCACGGGCCTCAACGTGCCGAGCAAGGCGTTCGGCGAATGGGCGCTCCACCACCTGGGCACGCCCCAGATCCCGCCGCACGAGCTCATGGCGTGGATCGAGGGCGGCCGCGACATGGTCATCGTCGACTCCCGCACGCCGGAGGAATACCACCGCGGCTGCATCCCGGGCTCCTGGAGCCTGCCGGGCGGCGAGCTCGTGCTGCGCATCGGGGAGGTCGCCACCAGGCCCGAGACCACCATCGTCGTCCACTGCGGTGGACGCACGCGGAGCTACATCGGCGCCGAGTCGCTCCGACGCATGGGACTGCCCAATCCCATCGTGGCCCTCGAGAACGGCACGATGGGGTGGGAGCTGGCCGGGCTCACGCTCGAGCGCGGCGCCGAGCGCTGGGTGCCGACCGTGTCCGAGGCGAGCCGCGAGCGCGCCCGCAAGGCCGCCGCGCGCATCGCCCAGGAAGACGGCGTCCCCGCGATCACGCCGGCCGCCGCCGACGCGCTCTGGGCCCGCCGGGCCGACGAGAATGTCGTCGTGCTCGACGTGCGCACGCGGGAGGAGTACGCGAGCGGCCACATCGCGGGCGCCGTCTGGGCGCCGGGCGGGCAGGCCGTGCAGGCGACGGACGAATACATCGCTGTGCGTGGCGCGCGCGTGGTGCTGGTCTGTGATGGCGCGGGCCGCTCGGTCATGACGGCCTCGTGGCTCAAGCGCATGGGCTTTCCTCATGTCGCGATCCTCGAGGGTGGGCTGCCCGCGTGGACCGCGCACGGCGGGGCGCTGGAGACCGGGCACCCCGACTCCGAGCCGTGGGGGCTCGCGGCGGCGCGCTCGGCTGTCGGCAGGCTCGTCGCCGTGGAGCTCAAGGCCGCCCTCGATGGGGCGCAGCCTCCCATGGTGCTGAGCGTGGATGCCAGCGATATCTACGCCCGGGGCCACGTCCCCGGCGCCGCCTGGCTCTGCCGGAGCCGTCTCGAGCTCCGCGCGGCGCAGGTCTTGCCCGACCGCTCCACCCCGCTCGTCTTCACCTGCCGCGACGGTCGGCACTCGACGCTCGCCGCTTCGGCGCTCGCGCGGGCGGGCTATCCCTCGGCGCGCGTGCTCGACGGCGGCACCCAGGCGTGGGAGCGTGCCGGCTTCCCGCTCGAGGACGGCACGGCCCGGCTCCTCGACGAAGCCGACGACGTCGTGCTCAAGCCGTACGAGAAGGGCCGCTCGGCCATGGAGGCGTATCTGAAATGGGAAGTCGACCTCGATCCCGCCGCCCTCGACGCCGCCCGGTCGACGTAGTCCGGCGCGCGAAGCGCCCCGCGGCGCGGCGGAGGCCCGCGAAGCGGCCGGCGCCGCTCAAGAGCCCCGGCCCGGTCGTCAGCACCGAGTGGCTCGCGGCACACCTCACCGACCCGCGGGTGCGCGTCGTGGACGGCACGTGGCACATGCCCCAGCTGCAGCGGAATGCCCGCAAGGAGTTCGAGGAGGCCCACGTGCCCGGCGCGGTCTTCTTCGACATCGACCGTATCGCCGACCGGACGATCAACCTGCCCCACATGCTTCCCACGGCGGCCGAGTTCTCTCGCGAGGTGGGGGCGCTCGGGCTCTCGAGCGATGACTTCATCGTCGTCTACGACACCCGCGGCGTCGTGAGCGCGGCGCGGGTCTGGTGGACGTTTCGCGCCATGGGCCACGATCGCGTCGCCGTGCTCGACGGGGGTCTCAAGAAGTGGAAGGCGGAGGGACGCCCCCTCGCCGCGGGCTCGCCCGCGCCCGCGCCGCGGCGCTTCCGCGCCACGCTGCGCCCGGCGCTCGTGCGACGACTCGAGCAGATGCGGCGCAACGTGGACACCCGGAGGGAGCAGGTGCTCGACGCCCGGTCGCGCGGCCGGTTCTACGGCACCGAGGCCGAGCCGCGCGCGGGGCTGCGTGGCGGCCACATTCCGGGCAGCTTCAACCTGCCATATGACATGCTGTACCGGCCGGACGGCACGCTGCTGCCAGCCGAGGGGCTCAAGGAGATCTTCCACGAGGCCGGGCTCGATTTGAAGAAGCCCGTCGCCACCACCTGCGGCTCGGGCGTGACGGCTTCCGTGCTGGCCCTCGGGCTTCACCTGGCGGGCCACACGAAGTTCGCGGTCTACGACGGCTCGTGGACGGAGTGGGGCGGCCGCTCCGACACGCCGGTCGAGCTGTGAGGAGACCATGACGACAGCCTACACGCTCAAGCATTTCATCGACGATCTCGACGCGATCACGAGCGGCACCGACGATCCCGAGGTCATCACCTCCAGGGCCGCGCCTCTCCTCGAGAAGCTCTGCCGCAATCCCGAGGCGATCCCGGCCGGCTACCGTAGTGCGCCCCAGGGGCAGCGCGGCCGCTACATGCTGCACCGCGGCCCGCGCTTCAACGTCACCTCGGTGATCTGGCGCCCGGGCGACGAGGCGGGCTCCCACGATCACGAGACCTGGGGGCTCGTCGGGGTGGTCGACAACGAGATCCAGGAGACGCGCTACGTGTCGTCGGGGAAGCGCACGCTGGGGGGCCGGGTCGCGCTCGAGGTGCGGGAGGTGATGCGCCACAGGCCCGGCGCCGTGTCCCGTCTCGTGCCGCCCCATGACGAGATCCATGCGATGTACAACCCGACCGACAAGGACACGGTGGAGATCCACGTCTACGGCAAGGACCTGGCGGGGCTCCAGCGCCACGTCTTCGACAAGGACGGCACCGTCAGGTCATTGGTGAGCCAGAAGTACATGAACTGCTGATCGCCTCATGAAGATCGCGGACGTCAAGGCGTATCCGACGTCGTTCCCGGTCCCGCCCGGGCGGCCATCGACAATGGCGGGTACTTCGAGGCCGACGTCTCCACGGTCAACTTGTTCCGCGACGCGCTCTGCAGCGAGTCCTTCCGTATCGGCAAGGACGGCTGTGTCCGGCCGCTCGAGAAGCCGGAGCTGGGTGTCGAGGTCGACGAAGGCTTCCTGCAGGCGCACCCGGTGATCGAGGGCCCCGGGTATGTCTGAGGATCGCTATGGGCTCACGCTGACCACGGCCTCGGCGCGGGCCGTGGCGGAGTACGTGGCGGGCGTCGACGCGCTCTTCGCGGCCCAGCCTGGGGCCGAGGAGGCTTTCGGCCGCGCCGTCGAGGCGGACCCGGAGTTCGCGCTGGCTCACGCGGCGCGCGCGCGCGTGCTGCAGATGCGGGGCGACATCGCTCCGGCCAGGGAAGCCGCCGCCAGGGCTCGGTCGCTCGCGGTCCGGGCCACCCGGCACGAGCGCCGGCACGCCGAGGCGATCGCGCTCGGGATGGAGCCGGACCTGCCTCGCGCGCTCGAGGCCGTGCGCCTGCACCTGATCGACGTCCCGCGCGATGCGCTGGTGCTGTCGCTCGTCACGGGTGTGTACAGCCTGACCGGAGCCAGCGGCCGCCAGGACAGGAACGAGCTGCTGCTGGGGCTCCTCGACAGCGTGGCCCCGACCTATGGCGAGGACTGGTGGTTCCTGGCCGTCCACGGCTTCGCCTGCACGGAGAGCGGCAAGCGCCTCGAGGGCCGGCGCAAGGTCGAGCGCTCCCTCGAGCTCCACCCCCGCAACGGCCACGCCGCGCACGCGCTGGCCCACGTGTTCTACGAGGAAGGCGACAGCGCCGCCGGCGCCGCCTTCGTGGACAGCTGGCTGCCCGGCTACGAGCGCGCGGCGCAGCTCCACTGCCACCTCTCCTGGCACCTGGCCCTCTTCGAGCTCGCGGAGGGACGGGCGGACCGCGCCACGAGGCTCTACGAGGAGAACATGCGGCCCGGCGTGTCGCTCGCCACGGCCACCGGCACGCTCGCCGACTGCGCGTCCTTCCTGTGGCGCTGCCGGCTCTGGAGCGTGGGGTCGAAGCCTCTGCCGTGGGGCGATGTCCGGGACCTCGCGATGCGCGCGTTCCCGAAGCCGAGCATGGCCTTCGCCGACCAGCACGTGGTGATGGCCTGCGCCGCCGCGGGCGACGACGCCGCGACAGCGGCGCGGCTCGCGGCGCTCAGAGAGGTGGAGGAAGTCGGGCTGCAGCCGGCCGGCCGCTCGGCCGGAGATGTGGCCGAGGGCATGGCGGCCTTCGCTCGCGGCGATTACCCGGAGACGATCCGGCTGATCGCCCCTGTCCTCGACGACATCGTGCGGCTCGGCGGCAGCCGCGCTCAGCGTGACGTCTTCGAGCAGACGCTGCTCGGCGCGTATCTGCACGCCGGCCGGCGCGAGGAGGCGAAGGCGCTCTTTCGCGCCCGGCTCGAAGGCCGCCCGGCTGGGGGCTCTCGTCCCATCGAGTGACGGATGGTCTGCGCGCGGCGGCGCGAGTGCCGCGAGCCGGATGCGGACGCGCTAGTACACCTCGTCGCGCTCGCCGAACTCGAAGGCTTCGGTGCGGTCCTCCAGCTCTTCCCGCGTGACGAGGCCCTTGTCCACGAGCAGGCGCTCGAAGGAGGCGAGCCAGCGCTCGTAATAGCCCGAGTCCTCGCCGCGCGCCTCGGCCTGCGCGATCTGGGCGATGAGCCGGCGCTGGAATTCCTCCCAGCCGTACAGGCGGTCGGCGTGGAGCGCCACGGCCATGCCGAAGACGCGCCCCTCCCAGGGTTCCTCGAAGACGAGCTCGCCGTTCCTGCGTGGCGCGGCCGCGGACCCCGCCATGTTGGCGACGAGCCTGTCCGCCGCCGCGTCGCCCAGGAGCGCCGCGGGCGGCGGCATCCGGCAGGCCTTGGGTTGCGGCGCGCGCGGGCGGAGGTGCAGATCGGCAACGGGCTTGCCGTCGGGCCGCTCCTCCCATGTCGAGGCGGTGAACTGATAGGCCGCGAGGACCGGTGGCGGCGTCGACCACGATTGGTCGCGAACCAGTCCCTCGATCCAGTCGTACAGCGCCAGCACCTGCTCGTCCGTCCAGATCGAGTGGAACCAGGCCTGCCGTCCATCGAAGAGCAGCATCACCACGTTGGCCAGCGCGCAGGGACCGAGACAGCCGCCGATCGTGAGGTGCACGCGGTTGCGCAGGCCGCGCCGCTCCCATTCGGCGTGATAGAGGTCACGCGGCACGGGCGCGTAGCCGTCCTGGACGCGCCCGCAGCAGCAGCCGTCGGCGCAGACGAAGAGCTGGCCGAGCATCCGCGCCACGTGGACGCGCTTGCCGTCGGGGCGCGAGACGATGTTGCGCACGGCTACCGAGTCGCCGCGGGAGCCTGGACCAGCGCGACGCCGATCATGGCGTCGCGGGTGACGAGCGCTGCCAGCTCCTCTTCCGACAGGTCTTCCGTGCCCTCGGGGCGCAGCGGCAGCACCATGTAGCGGATCTCGGCGCTCGAGTCCCAGACGCGGATCTCGGTTGCGGCCGGCAGCTCCACGCCGAACTCACCGAGGACCTTGCGCGGCTCGAGCACGGCGCGCGAACGATAGGCAGGCGACTTGTACCAGACGGGCGGGAGCCCCAGCACGATCCACGGGTAGCACGAGCAGAGCGTGCAGACGACCATGTTGTGCACGGCTGGCGTGTTCTCGCAGAGCACCATCTTGTCCCCGCCGCCGCGCCCGGCGATGCCGAGCTCCCCGATGGCCGCCGTGGCGTCGGCCAGGAGCCGCTGCTTGTACGCCGGATCCACCCACGCGCGCGCCACGACCCTGGCGCCGTTCATGGGCCCGACGTCCTTCTCGTAGGTCTGCACGACCTTGTCCACGAGCTCGGTGGACAGCAGGCCTTTCTCGATCAGGAGGGACTCGAGGGCCCGCACCCGATGGACCACCCGGGGCTCGGGCTCGGAATGGTGGCTGCCCATATCAGGCCTCCACGGGATGGAGGTAGCTCTCCCACAGATCGATGTAGACGCGCTCCTTCGGCTCCGCCGTGTCTCCCCACAGCTCGCCCGCATCGAAGCCCACACTGTAGAGAGGCTCGGGGCAGCGGCCGCGCCCGTGGGCATGCGCATCCGGCAGCGTGTAGACGCCGTGGATGCTGTGGATGCGCCCGCGGTGCCCGCGCGCGTAGCCCGGCAGACGGGTATGTCCCGGCGGCTGCCAGTTTCGCGTCACGACCCGGTCACCAGGCTTGAAGCGCGGCGCCGGCGTGGGCAGGCTCCTCTCGGCCATGCCCTTGCGCACCACGTTCATCACGCGGTCGAGGACCTCCGGGGCCTTGCGATCGGGCAGCGGCGACTTGGGGTTCTGCTCGAAATGCCGCGTCCGCGCGTCGAGCTCCTCGCGCCCGATCACGCCCTTCTCGACCAGCAGGGTCTCGACCGAGGCCAGCCAGTGCTCGTAGTAGCTCGTGTCCAGATAGCGCGCCTGCCCCATGCGCTCGATGGCATGGCGGAACTCGTCGACGCTGTAGATGCGCTCGGCCATGCCGACCAGGTTCATCACGAGGACGGCCTTTTCCCAGTCCGCATGGAACGCTGGCTCGTTCGGCTCGCGCTCGATGGGGCCGAATCCATGCATGCCGCCGAGGTCGTGGACGCCGTTCATGGCAGGTGTGGGCGGATGATCCCGCGGGGCGGCGAGACTGTCAAGCCGGCTTGCGGCCCCAGACGAAGATGTGCAAGCGTCCTGCGATGACCGGCCCCTCGGCCTGCGCCGCGCGGAGCGCCTCCAGCCAGGCGTCTCGCTCGACATCGGTGATGGCGCCCGCCTTGAGGGCCGCGTCGGCGCAGCGCTCGGGGAGCTTGGCGTAGAAGCCTTGCGGGTCTGTCTCGAGCGGAAAGAAGCCGCGCACGCGGACATCCTCGAGGCCGGCCCGTGCCAGGAGCAACGGCATCCGCCGGGCCAGCCACCCGTCGACGGCCAGAACGTCCGAGGCGGCCGCGACGATGCGACGAGTGAGCGCGCGGTCGGGATGGGTGATCGTCGTCATGTCGGTGTCGAGATCGAAGACGCCCACGCGCCCGCCCCGGCGCGCGACCCGAGCCATCTCGACAATGGCGTTCTCGCCGCCGGGAGCGTGCGAGAGCACGGTCGCGGCGATCACGGCGTCGAAGGCGCCGTCCGGGAACGGCAGGTGAAGCGCGCTGCCCTCGCGGAACTCTGCGCGGTCGCCGAGCCCGGCCTCGTGCGCGAGCTCGCGGGCCACGGCCAGGAGCGCTCCGCTCTGGTCGAGGCCGACCGCGCGGCCACCGGCGCCCACGCGCCTGGCGATCTCGCGGGTGACGGCTCCGCTGCCGCAGCCGATATCGAGCACGCGCAGGCCCTCGGTCACGCCCAGGAGGTCCAGGTAGGCCTCGCGCGCCTCGACCTCGTCCTTCGACCTGGCGCGGAGCTCGAGCCGCCCGGCGAGATCGCGCGCCTGCGCCGCATCCACGCCGGCGGTGTCACGCCATTGGCTTTGCCGCCCGTACTCGGCCACGGCCTACCCGCCCGCCAGCTTGACGGTGTGGCCGCCAGCCCGAAGGTGCTCGGCGATTCTCTCGCGGTGATCGCCCTGGATCTCGACGGCGCCGTCCTTGACCGCGCAGCCCGCGCCGCAGAGCCGCTTGAGCTCGGCCGCGCGCTCCTCCACCTCGCGGGCGGCAAGCCCACGGATCACCGTCACGACCTTGCCGTTCCTTCCGCTGCGATCGCGGAAGATGCGGATTACGTCGTCGCTCGGCAGCGGGGCAGGCGTCGAGTACACACGCCGCGAATTCTTCATGGCGGGTAGTGTAGCAAGTTCAGGGCGGGCTATACTCCCGGCGGTGAAGACCGATCTCCTCCTCGTTCCCATGGGCGCGCGCTGGACCGACATGCGCGCCGGGGCAGTGGCCGCCGACGAGGCGGGCTTCGACGGACTCTGGACCTGGGATCACCTGCGCGATCCCGATGGCGACCCCGCGGGCGTGCCCGAGTGCTTGATCGCGCTCGCCGCCCTCGCCGAGGTGACGAGGCGCGTGACGCTGGGGCCGCTCGTGCTCAATGTCGCCACCCGGCACCCTGGGCTCCTCGCGAACATGGCGGCCACGGTCCAGCAGATTTCTGGTGGCCGGTTCATCCTGGGCCTGGGCGCCGGCGGCAACCGGCGCACGCCCTATGCGCGGGAGCAGGAGGCTCTCGGCCTCGCCGTCGAGCCCGACGCGGTGCGCGCCCAGCGGGTGGTCGAAGCCGCGCAGATCCTCCGTCGTCTCTGGGCGGGCGATCCCGCGAGCTTCACCGGCGCGCACTACCGCCTCGACAGGCCGGCGGGCTATCTCCGTGCCGACCCCGCGCCGCCCATCGTGATCGGTGGCTTCGGGCCGCGCATGGCGGGCATCGCCGGCAAGCACGGCGACGGCTTCAACACGCAGGCGCGCCATCCCGCCCTGGCGGAGCTGGCCGGAATCGCGCGCGACGAGCACAAGGCGGCGGGCCACGATCCGGCGCGCTTCAGCCTGAGCGTCTTCGCGGGTTTCGCGCCGGCGTGGCTTCGCGCGGACTCGGAGAACCGCGCCGCGCTCGAGCGAGTGGGCGTGGACCGCCTCATCCTTTTGGCAGAGCCGCCCTACGACCCCTCTCAGATCCGCGCCGCCGGCCGCCTCCTCTCCGGCTGAGCGCATCCTCCCTGCGAAAGGATATCCATGGCGTACCAGGGATTCGATCTCACGGGCAAGATGGCACTGGTCACGGGCGGCAATAGCGGCATCGGGCTTGGCATGGCCCTAGCCATGGCGCAGGCGGGCGCCGCCGTCTGCATCTGGGGCACCAATGAGGACAAGAATGCCGCGGCCCTGGCCAAGCTCACGGAGCATGGCGGCCCGGCGATGGCGCTTCGATGCGACGTGTCCGACGAAGCGGCGGTAGACCGCTGCTTCGCGGAGACCATCCGGGGGCTCGGCCGCGTGGACTCCTGCTTTGCCAATGCGGGCGTCAGCGGCCGCGGCGGCGCCATGGGCTTTGCCGAGATGGCCACGGCCGAGTGGCGTCGCGTGATGAGCGTCAACCTCGACGGCGCCTTCTTCACCCTTCGCGCGGCCGCGCGCCACATGATCGAGCGCGGCGGCGGCGGCTCGCTGGTCTCGACCGCGAGCCTGGCGGCTGTCATGGGCGCGGCGCGGAGCGAGCACTACTCGGCCGCCAAGGGCGCGCTGATGGCGATGACGCGCTCCATGGCGGTCGAGCTCGCGCGCCACCAGATCCGCGCGAATTCCATCGTGCCGGGCTGGATCCACACGCCGATGACCGAGAAGGCGCTTCACGGCGAGGCCTTCACGCAGAAGGTGCTGCCGCGCGTGCCCGTGCGCCGCTGGGGCGTCGGCGACGACTTCGGCGGCATTGCCGTCTACCTCGCGAGCGATGCCTCGCGCTATCACACCGGCGACACATTCGTGATCGACGGCGGCTACCTCATCTTCTAGCCTGGCCGGCAATGCACGATTGCGCGGCGCTCCGCTGAGGTGACCATGACCGAGAGACCGGATCCCGAAGCCGAGGCGCTCGTCGCTCTGCTCGAGGCGCGCTATGGCAGCCGGCTGACACCTGAGCAGCTCGGCGAGATCCAGAAGATGGTGGTGGGACAGCTCGAGGCAGCACGCGCGCTTCGGCGGGTGAAGCTCAGCAATGCGGCGGAGCCATTCCAGAGCTTCGCGCCCTACCGGGAGCCTGCCTCCCCAGGGGGGAGAGAAGAAGGTCGGGACCAGCAGGCCCCCTCACCGGAAGGAAGACGGGAAGGACAGACAGGGATCACGGGGGAGGTGGTGTTCGCGCCGATTCGCGAGCTGTCGCGCCGGCTGCGCCAGCGCGAGATCTCGTCCGTCGAGCTGACCGAGGGCTTTCTCGACCGGCTCGAGCGCCTGGGCCCGAGGTACAACGCCGTGGTCACGATCACGCGCGACCGGGCGCTCAGGGAGGCGCGGCGCGCCGATGGAGAGATCGCGGCCGGCCGATGGCGCGGACTCCTTCACGGCATCCCGTACGGCGCCAAGGATCTGCTCGCCACCGCCGGCACCCCGACCACGTGGGGCGCCGCGCCGTATCGCGAGCAGCGCTTCGATTTCGACGCGACGGCGATCCGCAGGCTCGAGGCGGCGGGCGCCGTCCTCTGCGCCAAGCTGGCCATGGTCGAGCTGGCCGGCGGGATGGGCTATCGCCAGCCCAACGCGTCCTTCACCGGGCCCTGCATCAACCCCTGGGACACGGGCGCCTGGACCGGCGGCTCGTCAAGCGGCTCGGGCGCGGCCGTCGCGGCGGGCCTGGTGCCCTTCGCCATCGGGTCCGAGACCTGGGGCTCCATCCTCTCGCCGGCCGGCTACTGCGGCCTGGCGGGGCTGCGTCCCACGTATGGGCGCGTCAGTCGTCACGGCGCCATGGCGCTCTGCTGGACGCTCGACAAGCTGGGCCTGCTCGCGCTCACGGCCGATGACTGTGGCCTCGTCCTCGAGGCCATGGCCGGCGCCGATCCCGCGGATCCCACCGCGAGCGACCGCCCGTACCGGTACGAAGCCGCCGAGTGGACCCGGTTCCGCTTCGGCGTGATCCCGAGCGCCACCGACGGCTGCGAGGACGCCGTGGTGGCGAACTTCCGCCGATCACTGGCGGAGCTCGAGCGGATCGGCAGCGTCGAAGAGGTCGCGCTGCGCGATCTCCCGTACGAGCAGATAACGCGGACCATATTGCAGGTCGAGGCGCTCAGCGCCTTCGAGGACCTGATCGAGAGCGGCGGGATCGCGGGCCTCACGGCGCCCGAGGACCGCTTCACGCCCTATGCGCGCGAGGCGATCCTCGCCCAGGACTATCTCAAGGCCGTGCGGCTCCGCGGCGTGATGGCGCGCGAGATCGACTCGGTGCTGGCCCGCTACGACGCGCTGGTCGCGCCGGGCCGGATCAACGAGGCGCCGGTGCTGGGACGCGAGTTTCGCGGCGCGATCGGAAGCACGGCCAGGGACATCATGGGCGCGATCGGCAACGGCGCGGGGCTGCCCGCGGTCTGCGTGCCGAACGGCGTCGGCGCGCGGCGACTGCCGACCAGCCTGCAGTTCATGGGCCGCGCGTGGGAGGAAAACCGCGTGCTGGCCGCCGCACGCTCCTATCAGGCGCTCACCGAGTGGCACACGCGCCATCCGACGGTCGGCTAGTCCAGGAGCCGGCGTGGCTTCATCGATTTTCTGCTTGACAGCCTTGGCCTGCTCAGTCGGCCGATGCGTCGGCAGCCCTTAGAAAATCCCGGCCCAGCGGCCGGCACGTGCCCATCGGTGCGCGGTCGCGCGTGACCGGATCAAAAACCATTTCGCCTCTCGAGATCGTTCGTCCCGGACGCTCCCAGGGAGCCCGAAAATCAGGGTGCTGAGTCCTCTCAGCAGAAGGAGGGCTCGCCATGCAGCATTTCACCTCTGAGCTGGACCGGCTCGGCGACGAGATCGCCGAGCTGTCCGCGCACCTCGACGCCGCCACGGCGCGTCTCCTCGCCCTGATCCGGGAGTTCGACGCACGCGGAGGATGGAACACGGGCTTCCGCTCCTGCGCCGCCTGGCTCTCCTGGCGGGCGGGGCTCGATCTGGGCGCGGCCCGGGAACGGGTCCGGGTCGCGTGCGCCCTCGAGACGCTGCCGCTCATCGCCCAGGCCCTGGCCCGCGGGCAGGTGTCGTACGCCAAGGTCCGCGCCCTCACCCGCGTGGCCACGCCGGAGACGGAAGCGCGGCTGCTGGCGGTGGGGCGCGCGGGCACGGCCGCCCAGGTCGAGCGGATCGTGCGCGGCTGGCGGCGGGTGGACCGGCAGGCCGAAGCTCGGGAGACCGCGCAGCGGCATGCGAGCCGCGCGCTTCACGTCTATCAGGACGAGGACGGCATGGTGGTCCTCCATGGGCGGCTCGAGCCGGAGGTGGGGGCGCTGTTCATGCAGGCGCTCTCAGCCGCGCGCGAGGCCCTGTACCAGCGGGCACGCGTGCGGGACGGGGAGATCGGGCACGGAGGCGTTTCCGCGGAAACGCCGACGGTGGCCCAGCAGCGGGCGGATGCCCTGGCCCTGCTCGCGGAGACGGCCCTCCATCACGGCCTCGATCCCGGCGCCCCGGGGGAGCGGTACCAGGTGGTGGTCCACGTCGACGCCCCGGTCCTGGCCGACCCGGATCAGCCGGGCCAGTCCGTTCTCGAGGACGGCGCGCGCGTTTCCGCGGAAACGTCCCGGCGCCTGGCGTGCGACGCGAGCCGGGTGGTGATGCGCCACGACGGCGAGGGGCGCCTGCTGGAGATCGGGGCCCGGACCCGGACGATTCCTCCCGCCGTGCGGCGAGCGCTCCACCATCGGGACCGGGGATGCCGCTTCCCGGGGTGCGGCGTGAGCAATGGCCAGGGGCATCATCTCCGCCACTGGGCGCACGGGGGGCCGACCATCCTCTCCAACCTCGCGCTCCTCTGTCGCCGGCATCATCGCGCCGTGCACGAGGAGGGCTACCAGGTCGCGCGTCTACCCGACGGGGCGCTCCAGTTCCGGCGGCCGGATGGCCGCCCGCTGCCGGAGGTGCCGCCGCCTGCTGCAGTGCTCGGTGATCCCGTCAAGGTTCTCCTGGCGTCTCACCACTCGCAGGGCCTTCGTGTCAACGCGCGGACGGCGTGCGCTGGCTGGCTCGGCGAGCGCTTGGATCTGGGTTGGGCGATCGACGTCCTGCATCCTCGCGCCGGGCCACGGGCGATCCTCTAATGCCCGATGGTTGATGTCGAGCGTTGTGTTCGATGCGTGGAGAGCGTAAGGGGAGTGCTGCACAGCGGCTCGCACGAGAACCTCTCGCCACAGAGGCAGTACGACGCTACTCGTGGCGATCTTGAGGGCGGCTCTGCGCGTAGCAGAACGTAGCAGTGGGTCACACATGCTCTCCCCTCGCAGACCGACATCCGTTCCTATCCAGCTACTTCGCTCACCTGTGGTGACGAGCGGTGTAGACGATGACAGCGCATACGTGCCTCATAAGCCAACCTTATGCTGGAACCTTATGCTGACCTTAGGCTGACCTGCGCTGGGCTTGTGGTGGAGCGCGCTGCCTCCTTCCTCCTGCCTCGACTTCTCCGACCTCATGACCTCGCGGCCACGTGCCCGAGCTTGCGTGGGCTCCTGACGCCTTGTAGCTCGTGTCGTGGATCGGCAGAACGCCTCGGCTCGCGCTACGCGCGCACGCTGGAGAGGGCGTGAGTGCGCCTGATCTGCATGGAGTGGAGAGAGAGGCCTGGCCCTACCTGGCATGGGGGTGTTCTTGTCTCCAGGCTATTGCGGTCTAGCTGAGAAATTATTTTGCAGGATTTTCGAGCCGTCGCCTCCACTGGCACGACAGCCCATGCGCTTGACTTCTCGTGCTCCCCAAAGGGCACGTACAGCATCCACGTACAGGTCGATTTTCTTCTCCTGCTGCTTGTGGTCATGAGCAATCCACCGTCCTTCCGTAAACCATGCACGACACGCTTACAGCGACAAAGTGCCCGCCGACCATAACCGTCGCTGTGCCATAGAGCATTCGTGGGCAATCTTCCCTCTCATGTGTGGCGGATGCAGATGATGCAAAGCCTGCCAGCGCGATTAGAGTGGCAACAGCAATCTTTTTCAGGGTCTTCGTGAAGTCGTGTGGGTGATTTCGAGCACATTTGGGTATGACGACACGGTCAGAGTGCCGGCAGAGTGCAGGTGAGGATCTTGTCCCGGCTCGCCGCAGTTGCTCGCGCATGTACTGCTGCTCCAGGGCC